>SMTZ1_10005283_pt1 | contig 15622 bp, 14 predicted proteins | sample DeeMarSWOR136_30_FD_25667 | JGI IMG/M metagenome (IMG submission 25667)
ACGCAAACATTACCCAAAATTGAGAACTACGCGTGAACAATGGAGAATAGCCTATGCCGCTTAAGGAAACGCCATTCGGGACAGTCACCTATTTATCTGCCCTTCATTTCATTATCAAACCACAAATCCATAATTCCCGCCAAATCAAAACCTCATTTTAACGCCGGTCATCCCGGCCTCGTCTCATTTTTCCCTTTTTACTTTTCCCTTCTCTTTTATAGCCGTTCCCGCCTGCCCCGTGAGTTTACCCTGTGGGATAGTGAAACGTTATCTAACCGGGGGCCACAAAAATGTTGATAATAATCCGGAATCCCCGCGAAAGCGGGGATCCAGAAAATACTCATCTACACATTTACTCATTCACGCATACATCTTCAACATGTTGATAAAAAAATCCCCGGTTTCCTTTGTTTTTTGCCCTATAATCTCAATCCTACCGTCCCACCGCCTGCCCCTGCAAGTCGCATGCAGGGGTCCAACCGTCAAACCGTTTCACGTATTCTCTAATCCAACATTTAAATAATCAATAATCATTCAAAGGGTACCGCCCCCGGCGGCTCTACCATTTCTGGATTTTGCCTCGTTTTTTTGCCACCAGCTTCGCATGAAAGTCAGGAAAGCTGCGTGTTTTTCTCTGTAGTAGACCAGGCCCCATTCTTTTCTGACTTCCACAAGTGACAGGCCTGTGATCTCCTCGATAGCCTTCAGTATTTCCTCTGCTTCCTTCGCACCGCTAATAGGGATCGTTTCGATTAGAGGTGTAACCGCAGAGTTATCGCCCAGAGCTCCTATGGCTGGTACGAGAAACCCGTTACATGGCTTCTTCTCCCGCAGTATTCTGATCAATGTCGGAAGGGCTCGGCGGTCACCGAAGGATTGAAGGGCACATACAGCACAGCCGCGCATAACGAAGAAGGGATCTTCGGCGAGCTCGAGAAGATGTGGGAATCCCTTCGGCTCCTTGACTTTGCCGAGAAGCCAAGCGGCAAGCATCACTTTGTATTCCCGGCGAGTTCTCTCGTGTCTGTAAGAAACCTCCGGCTTTCCCTTCATCTTCCTGTTGCGCTTAGAGACAAGTGCGATTAGGTCATCTGTGTCAATCTTGTTTCCAAACAGATCGGGCGTGTCAAGTTCGGTTTGCAATTTGATGATTCCTGTCGAAGTGGTCACCTCAACTATAGCGATGCCGTCTATATGGGCCATTCCGCCACCTCGGAGCCTGATAACTAACACGATGACAACGACGGATATGAGAAGGATAGATGCTATAAGGGCTTTCTTCATTTCTCTCCGACTTCCGAACTACTGCTTATATGATTTCCGTACAATAAACCATCGCCTCGGCTTCGTTTACAATAATCAATCATCTTTAATCAATAATCATTCAAAGATGCGTCTCCCGGATATCTGCGTCCTGTAAGCACCCAATCTACCTACTTGAAACGGTTTTGTCTACCCAAAAACCTCATTTCAACGACAACTCTCTCGAACTAATCTACGGTCAAATAAGCTAAACCTAAAGCGTTCTGGCGAGGCACGCCCACCAAAATGTTGATAAAAAAATTTTTAAAATCCCTGCATGCAGTAGGCAGGAACCCAGACGTCTTTTTTCCCTAATAACCCAAAACCCAATACCAACTAAAATATTTCCGTGTAATCCGCGTCATCCGCGATTAATATTCTCTAATTCTCTAATCTCTAATTCGCCAATTCTCTAATCTCTAAATCCCTAATTCTCTAATCTCAAATGGGCGGCTCAACGAAGATTCCGCTCAAAGATGTACCACGCCAAAAGCCCCAAATTTCCACAAATCCCATATCCCGTCAATTCGAAAAACTACCGCTTCACCGCCAAATCCTGCGGACAAAATACACAGCAACAAAACAACCAAAGATTGAACAAATTAAAAAAAACTGGTGCAATATGAGTGAGCAAATATCCAAAGGACCATTCTGATTCCAGTGCCCCGGTAGACTCGAGATGCTTCATCATCGCTATAGCAGCGATAGGTCCTGCTGCCAGGCCGGCCAAAATTATACCTGCTGTAGCTGCAATTTTTTTGCTCTGTGAGGATGTCCTTGTCATTACAAATACCTTATCTTTGATAAACAGAAATTTGGATTTGGCACTTGTCGGTCGAGTCCGCGAAATCGCATTTTTAGCTCATAGCATAAATCGTATCTCGTGAAGCGTATCTCGCCAAACGAGGCCGGCAAAGCCGGCGTTTTTTCAAATAATATCCCATTTGTCAATAAGAGCACAAGTCACAAGAGCTCAAGACATCGGTTTTCCTGTCCCCGGTGCATTCTCATAGCAAGCGCCCCCAAATTACCACAAACACCCCCAAAAGTCAAATTTTAATAACAACTCTCTCGCACCTCGTAAAACAAACGCCGGTCTTCCCGGCCGCTGTCCTTATGCTCTTTTGTGCTTGTGCTCTTTTGCTCTTCCATCGGGCCACGAGCGACAAGCGACGAGCCACGAGGGTATCTCTTGCCCCGATTATCCACGTTTACCCCGTGAGATCGTTTCTTCACTATCTCACCGGGGCCCCAATTTACCCCAAATCCCAAATCCTGTCATTATAAGAATTTCCGGCAATATACACTCATTTACGCATATACTCATTTACTCATTCTCTAAATATTTTCTTGGAAAATATTTAATTTTCATTGAACATTTCTTCCATGTTTGGTATAATTACAATCGCCAGTAGCTTGCCCCTACCGTAGCTTGCCCCTACCTAATTGGGGGGAAGTGGCAGATTTGGAGGGCAAGTCGCCCGAGCCAAATTTAATCATTCGTAAAGGTGTTTTTATATGTTCTATACGCTATACGCAGTACGCTATCCGCCATACGAGATAAATGCATATTTTTGCATCATAAATGACAATTTCTTGAACATTTTGGGGGCATAAATGACAAATAAAGCGCCTTTTTCGCCAGCTTTTAATAAAGGCCATTTCAATGGCCTTGTGGGCGAAGGCAAGGATTTGCGACAAAGCTTGCTTTACAAGCAAATCCTGCCGAGAACACCAAGCCGGCTAAAAACCTCTATGCCCCCTGTGGCTAATAAACAATTTGTGAAAATTCATTTTAATTCGTGGTTAAAGTTTCTTTGTGCCTTAGTGCCTTTGTGGCTAATAAAACCGCGAAATCAGCGTAATTTATGCCCAAGGTATCCACGATTAATAAACGACTTACGACTACGAAAGATTACGTACGAAAAAATAAACTTTTTTTGCGAAACAAAGCCAAATTCCGAAAAGTCAAGTTGAACGTAAATAAAGTATTAACAAGGAATTATGTGCAATTGGACACTTGGTCACATGGAAAAAAACAAAGCCAAACAAAGCCAAAACGAACCCAAAACGAACCCAAATCCCAAAAAGGTCAAAATGAACCTAACTATTTGTCTAACAATGAACTACGAACAACGAACTATGAACTACGAAGTAAAAAACGAACCCAATTCAAATCCAAACAAACCCAATTCAGATCCAATTTTTCCACCCCAAGCATCCAAATTTATCCAATTTCACATCAACGAACTATGAACGATGAACAACGAACTAATATCAAACAAATCCAATTTCCCCCATTTTTCAAAATTTTAAAAATTTCATTTCTAAATCATGTGAATCCGCGAAATCCGCGTTTACTTATCTGCCAGCCACGTCGGCCCGAAGTTTATATCCACTTTCAGTGGTACATCGAGTTTTATCGCCCCTGCCATCTCTTTCTCTATCCACTTTGCATGTTCCTCCGCTTCCTGCCCCGGCAGCTCAAATACCAGCTCGTCATGAACTTGTAAAATCAATTTTACAGGCAAATCTTCTTCTTCGATCTTTTGCTGAATGGAAATCATCGCCACTTTTATCAAATCTGCGGCCGAGCCCTGAACGACGGTATTCACTGCCATCCGCCGGGCCTGTGCCCGTTTATTGGCATTTTTGCTGGTCAGGTTGGGTATCGTTCTGCGCCGGTGCAGAATAGTCTCGGCGTAGCCTCTTTCTTTGGCCTGTTCTACACACCCATCCATAAACGTTCGGATTGAGCTGTAGCGGGCGAAATAGTCATCGATAAATTTCTTGGCCTCCGCCTGACTTATCCCGATTGTCCGGGAAAGCCCGAACGGCCCCTGACCGTAGATGATACCGAAGTTGACCGCCTTGCACCGCGAACGCATCTCATCCGTTACCTCTTCGAGTGGAACCTCAAAAATCTGGGATGCAACAAACCTATGAATATCCCGGTCCTCTGCAAAAGCCGCCGTCAGCGCTTTATCCTTCGAGAAATCCGCCAGCAATCGAAGCTCAACTTGTGAATAATCAGCACTTAGGATGCAGTCAGATTTGTTTTTGGGGATGAAGGCCGAGCGGACTTTTCGTCCGAGGTCGGTGCGGATGGGGATGTTCTGCAAATTCGGATCGCTGGAGCTGAGGCGGCCGGTGGCGGTAACGGTCTGGTTGAACGAGGCGTGGACGCGGTCGGTTCGCGGATTTATCAGGGAGCCGAGCTTGTCAACATAAGTGCTTTGCAGCTTTGTGAGCATTCGGTACTGTAGAATCAGTTCAATAACAGGATGCTCGTGGCGTAGCTCTTCGAGGACTGCGGCATCTGTGCTGCGGCCGGTTTTGCCGATTCGGATTGGCGTCAGGCCGAGCTTGTCGAAGAGGATTGCGGAGAGCTGCTTGGGGGAATCGATGTTGAAGGTCTCACCTGCCTGCTCGTAAATTTTATCTGTGAGAGTTTCGAGCTCTTTTGTGATTTCGCCGGACATTTTTCTAAGCAGAGCGGTGTCGAGCGAAACGCCGTTGTATTCCATCGTCGCCAGCACTGATACCAGAGGCATCTCCACATCCTCAAACAATTTCTGTAGCAGCGGTTCATTTTTAAGACGGTCTTTTAGGTAAGTGTAAAGCTGGAATGTTATGTCGGCATCCTCCGCGGCGTATTCGCAGGCGGGAGCGGTGTCGACCATATCGAAGGTTAGCTGGTTTTTGCCTTTGCCAATGAGGGATGATATTGGAATGCACTCGTAATTTAAGAAGTCGGCCGCCATGTTGTCCATTGAATGGCTGCTGCGCTGCGGATCGAGGCAATATGAAGCGACCATCGTGTCAAAGTGAATCCCTTTCACGGGAAGGCCGGCGTTTTTTAGAACGAGTAGGTCATATTTTATGTTCTGGCCGATTTTTTTGACCTGTTCGTCGGCCAATATAGGCGCAAGCTTTTTGCGGACGGCAGCGAGGTCCAAGTGCTTTGTGCCCATCGGCGCCTTTACCGGCAGATAAAAGGCCTTGTGCGGCTGCCATGAAAAGCTAACGCCGACGAGGTCGGCCCGCATGGCATCCAAAGAGGTAGTTTCAGTGTCTATAGCAAACAGCTTTTGCTTTTTGAGTTTAGCTAAAAAAGTATCGAATTTTTTCTGCGTGTCTACAAGCTGATAGTCATGTTCGACGGTTTTCGCAGAAGCGGGTTTAGTTAAATCCTGCATGGGAGCCGGGGCTTTTTTTTCTGTCGGTTTAGCGGCCTCTGTTGGTGAGAGACCGAGTTGTGTTATAAAACGAGTGAAGCCAAGGTCGGTGAAGATTTTGGCGAGTACCGGCTCGTTGAATTTACTGAGTGCCAAATCTTTGTAATCAACTTTGATGGGGATATTACAGTTTATGGTGACGAGCTCTTTGCTGAGGTAGGCCTGCTCTTTAAAGTTTCGGAGGTTTTCACCTCGCTTGCCTTTTACTTCGTCGGCGTGTTTATAGAGTTTATCAAGAGAACCGTATTGCTGAATCAACTTAACAGCGTTCATTTCCCCGATAAGCGGCACACCCGGAACATTGTCGGAAGAGTCACCCTGTAAGGCCAGAACATCGATAAAATCCCTGGGATGAATTTTATATTTTTCAAAGAGTGCATCATCATCAAGAACCTCACCTTTTTTGATATCGAAAATGTAGGTGTGCTCATCGACAAGCTGGTACATATCCTTATCTTTTGCGCAGATGTAGGTCTCGATACCTTTCTTTGCGGCCTTTTTGGCAAGGGTGCCGATTATGTCGTCCGCCTCGAAGCCGTCCAGACGTAATATGGGAATATTCATGGCCTCCAAAATCTGTTCGATTCGGTCAATCTGGGCGGGCATATCATCGGGCATCGGCGGGCGGTTTGCCTTGTACTCTGTGTAGATTTCGGTCCTGAAGGTCGGGGCCTTGCTATCCAACGCGACCGCGAGCATGTCGGGCTTGTGCCGCTGGATAAGGCCGAGGACGGCGGCGGTGAAGATATAGGTTGCCTTTGTCGGCTCGCCCGAGGGGCTCGTCAGCCGCTGGCTCATGGGGGCAAAATAGGCAGCGTAGATGTGGGCGTGGCCGTCGATAATGTAGAGTTTCTTTGCCATATTTGTCAATTTACGTACTGTGGCAGGTGATGTCAAGGAGTACTCGATACTCAATGCTCGATTCACGATGAACAGGCGGTATCTTTTTGAATGACAAGTGAGACTTGGAATAGTATATTGTAGGATCAGAAATGCAGATATCAGGGAAACGCAACTTAAATGATTATTGATAAAGGATGATTGATTATTGTAAACGAAGCCGGGGCTGTGGGATATTATGCAGAAACGATCGAAGAAGTAGGTCGGAAGAACGAGTGGATTATTAAGGGGCCTGAGCAAAGGTAGGTTTAATGTATCACCAAAATGGTAAAATCAAGACGAAAAAAATGCTGTTAATGCTGATATTGCCTGCCGTCGCTGTGGTACTATTTATTAGTTATTACTTGTTATATCCCTGGATTCATAGGTTAGGTTACCTGGAATTAACAGCTATCCGTACTCAACGTCTTATAAGTCGATACATCGAAGAAAACGATGGAAACTTTCCCGCGAGTGAAGATGATTTAATTAGTAAAAAGTATATAAAAAAGGATAGAGTACGTAATGGTTATGAGTATTATCTTAAACTTAACCCCAATGATCCTTATTATAAATATGCTAATTTTAAATATCTAAAAATTGCATACGGGACAAGACTCGAAGACATTGCACTGGTCAACGACAAACTGTACGATAAATCTACAAATAAACAACTTTTACTGATTGATGGTCCTTATAGAAAATTCCTGAAAGGAAAATGCTATGAACCGATGTCAGTCAAGTTGTACGGGCAAATGGTAAAGGAAAAGAGCGAGTAAGCGTTTCGGTGTGAGGCACAGGCCCTGCCAAACTCAATGATTTGCATACAGAGTATTTGAAGCCAGAGTAGTGTGTATAATTGAATTAGAGTGATGGAAAAGAATAGAAAAATTGGAGGGGATGGGTCGCCCTGCTGGAGAAATTTATAATAAAGAATTAAAAAATTTTGGGGAAGTTGTTTTCATGTTTGTTGTTTTTACAAACATTTTACACACGATGAGCCGGAATTGTGGTAGCTTAAAGGTAAAGATAATATTCAATGTAGCATGGATAAGGAGACTGAATAATGCGGACCACATTCGGGCTTGTTATCAATATTATTCTTATTTTCGTAGTATCGAGCTGTCAGAGGAAACCGGCTGTGGAGACTACCAGCCTATCAAGATCTGACCTAGCGGAGGCGGCACACCAGACTTATGCCAATCGTGTGCGCGCTGTTAACATGGGAGAAACCCCTTTTCCCCCTGAGATTCCCGAGCAATACTGGGCGGAAGGGATCAGGGAACTTAAGCCAATCAAGGTGTACAAACACAGAGTCAATATCGTTGTAGTCCAAAAGGTCCGTGATAACGTGGAGGAGGGAAAGTATATCTATATTCCCGTATCATCCTATCTGCCTATGAATGGTGTCGATGGTTTTACTTACCAGCCGAATCCTTTGAAAGGCAATAAATATTACCTCGGAGACGGTGTATTTGATTATCGAAGAACGATAAACAAATAACATTTCGTTTTAAGTTTGAATTTCAGCCAAGAATCTATATCATCCTGATACTATTGGATTTCAGGAATAATGGGCCCTGTATCGTTTTTTAGTATATCAGATTATGATAAAGAAACTTGTTGGATTTTTTGTGTTGCCTTTGGGATTGTTCTGCGTTCATCTGGTTCTGTCCGCCTTGGATGTTTACAAGAGATACCGTTGGCCTGACATACCAATGCATATTCTGGGGGGTGTGTTTATCGCGTACAGCTTTAGCCTGACTGTAACGTATTTTCAGGAAAGGAAAATTCTATCCGAGATGAATTTATTCAGCAGAAGTGTTTTTCTTTTCGGGTTAACTTCATCTGCCGTGGTGATCTGGGAGTTCGGCGAGTTTACGCTGGATTTCTTTTTTGATACGGTCGCACAGGCCGGTCTTGAAGATACGATGCTGGATATGTTCTTAGGTTTATTGGGCGGGATGGCGTTGATTTTCTTTCTTGCAAGGGGAAATATAAGAGAGTATGTGAAGAAAGGCGAAGCACCGGAATAACTTTTTACGGCCGGGCAGGACGTTGTAAATTTTGTTTTTTAAAGTGCTGGCATGGGGCGGTTGATTAAGTTAGTATAGCGCTGAACATAGAGGTTACTTTTTTATGGCCGAATGAAGAAGATTGTAAAAATACCTATTGGCATTATTTGTATTATCCTGGGCTTTCTTGCCCTGATAACTCCTGCAACTCCCGGCTCGTGGCTGATACTGATCGGGCTGGAAATTTTGGGTTTGGGATTTCTGCTGGAAGGCATAGTGGGTCGTTTTCTCAAGGGCAAAAACAAAGAGCGCCTTGAAAACCTCACTAAAAAGCTCAGGCAAAAGTTTCGACGCCGGCCCTGCGAAGCCGAGCAAAAGGATGAAAAGCTCAAATCCGCATGAACACGATATAAGCAGCCGCAGAGCTCGAAGCTTCAAATTTTTTATTTTTTTAAACTTTTGCTTGACATCTACCGAAGAGTCTGTTAAGTAGTTGCAAGCAAGAAATTAGAACCCGGCCGAGAGGCCGATAGAAAGAGCTGGTTTGTTATGAATAATACTATGAATATCGCGATTATCGTCATTATAGGGGACAAAATGAAGCTGCCCTGAGAGAGCTTTATTAGTTATATATATCGAGCCTTCCGGAGCAGCAAGTTCCGGAAGGCTTTTTTATTTATAAAAAGGATAGATTATGACAGGAAAGGTAACCATAAGGAAAGCCGTTGCAGAAGATGTTCCATCAATTGTTGAATTGTGGAAGGAGCTTATGGATTTCCACAAAGCACGTGACCGCCTTTTCAGTCGTTCGGCTACAGGACATGAAGCCTTTGCAGATTATGTAAAAGGGCATATTACAAGCCAGACTTCCCTCGTATTCGTGGGCGAAGCGTGCGGCAATCTCGTTGGATATTGCATTGCTTTCATCGAAAAATATCCGCCGGTCCTCGAGATGACCGAGTATGGTCTTGTTCAGGACCTTGGTGTTACGAAGAAATATCAACGAAGGGCAATTGGCCAGAGGCTGCTAAGGGAAGCTCAGAAATGGTTCTCTGAAAAAGGTGTCCGTCGTATCGAGGCCCGCGTTTCAAAAGCCAATAAACAGTCAACAGCGTTTTGGGCCAAAATGGGATTCACACCATATCTGGAAACTGTGTTTATGGAGACACGGCAGGATGGATAATTAATGTATGTTTGAAAGAATTTATTATGGACAAGAGAAAGAAAAAGTCGTGGTATGAGCAGGATGGATTCTGGGAGACGATTGCGCCGGCACTATTCAGCAGGGAGCGTATGTTGTCAGCAACACAGGAAGTTGAGCAGATAGTGTCGCTTCTGAAATTACAGCCGGGCGAGATTATTTGCGATTTGTGCTGCGGAGTCGGCAGGCACAGTCTGGAACTCGGGCGCCTTGGGTACCGCGTTACCGGAGTGGACAGGACCGAGCCTTACATTGAAGAAGCAAAGAAAAAGGCAGATGAGCAGGGACTCAATGTTCGGTTCTTGCAGGAGGACATGAGAAGATTCTGTGAGCCGGATGCCTTCGATGCCATGATAAACGTCTTTACTTCTTTTGGATATTTCGAAGATGCGGCGGACGATAAGCAGGTAGTGGAGAACGTATATACGTCGCTGAAGGGAAGCGGCAAATTTCTGATAGATATTATGGGAAAGGAAGTGCTGGCGCGAATCTTCCAGGAAAAGAGGTGGAGGGAAGAAGATGGCCTTATCATTCTGGAAGAAGCAAAGGTCAGTGAAGACTGGAGCCGGATAGATAGCCGATGGATTATCATCAGGGGCGAGAAGCGGGAAGAATGCTGGTTTTCTCTGCGGATTTACTCGGCTTCCGAGCTTGTTGAATTACTTAGAAGCTGTGGATTCGGGCGGGTGGAAATCTACGGTGATTTGAGCGGTTCGCCGTACGATAAGACCGCACAGAGGCTTGTTGTGGCGGCGCATAAGTGAATCAAAAACAGGCTGTTCGCTTGACAAGGGCCGCTGTTGTATTTTAGGATACCGAGTTTGATATTATTTTAAGGATTTGTCTGATGCCGGATAAGAACAAGAAGAGTAAGAGTTATCGGGATACGTTAAATCTGCCGAAGACAAGCTTTTCGATGAAGGCGAATCTCGTACAGCGTGAGCCGGAACTGCGGAAAGGGTGGGCGAAGGAAGATATCTACGGCAAGATACGCAAGGCGCGTGAAGGGGCTCCTCTGTATATACTTCACGATGGTCCTCCGTACGCTAACGGCGATATCCATATGGGACACGTTATTAACAAGGTGCTCAAGGACATTGTTGTCAAGTACAGGACGATGGCCGGCTTCGATGCTCCTTACGTGCCGGGATGGGACTGCCACGGGCTGCCTATCGAATCTAAGGTGGTGTCAGAGCTTGGGGACAAGGTGCGCGAAATGAGCAAGCCTGAAATCCGCATGGCGTGTAAGAAATATGCGAGCAAATACGTCAAACTGCAAAGCAGGCAATTTCAGGAATTAGGTGTATTTGGTGATTTTGATAATCCTTATCTTACATTTACGCCGGGTTATGAGGCGGGGATTATGGAAGTGTTTGCTGAGATGGTCGGGAAAGGACTGGTTTATAAGCAGTTGAAGCCGATTCACTGGTCGATTGGGTGCGAGACGGCGCTGGCCGAGGCTGAGCTGGAATATAAGGACATTTCGTCGCCGAGTATCTTTGTGAATTTTCGTGTTGCGAGGGAAAGCATCGGCCCATTGGTCGAGCTCGGACTGGTTGAAGAGGGCCAGGTTGAGGATTCGAAGGTTTGCTTTATGATATGGACGACGACGCCGTGGACTCTGGCGGCGAACCTTGCGGTGGCCGTGCATCCCTATTTGGAATATGCGGCTATGAGTTATGAAAGAAACGGCCAGAAGTTTGTCTCAATAGTAACAACCGACCGGGTCGAGGCGGTTGTTGAAGCGGGCAATCTGAAAAAGAAGCAATACAAAGTCAGCAAAAAGAGAGTCAAAGGCAGTGAACTCGAAGGATTACGGTATCTTCATCCTTTTGTTGGGAAGAATCCGACAGGGAAAGATGCTTATATGGTGATACCGGCCGAGTACGTGACGACTGCCGACGGGACGGGGCTGGTCCATACCGCGCCGGGGCACGGGCTGGAAGACTTTATGTCCGGCCAGAAGTTCGGGCTTGCGATTTATTCGCCGGTTCTGGACGATGGACGATATGATGATACGGTGCCGGACTGGCTGCGGGGACGGAATGTGCTGGAGGTTGACAGGGTTGTTAACGAGCATTTGCAGAAGAAAGGGCTGCTGTTTGCGGAGGGTGAGATTTCGCACAGCTATCCTCACTGCTGGCGTAGCAAAGGGCCGGTGATTTTCCGGGCGACGGAGCAATGGTTTGTCAGCGTTGATAAGGAATTACCAGGTGTCGAAAAGAGTTTGCGGGATTTAGCGCTGGAGCGTGTTCGGGAAGTACGATGGATTCCAGCGTGGGGACAGAAACGGATTGAGGGGATGCTTGAGACTCGGCCGGACTGGTGCATCAGCAGGCAGCGGAGCTGGGGGCTGCCTATACCATCGTTTGTGAATTCCAGGGGGCAGAGCCTGATGACGAAGGAGTCTGTGTTGGCGGTTGGCAGACATATCGGCAGGAATGGCTCGGATAGCTGGTTTACGGATTCGCCGCGACAGATATTGGGCGATGATTTTGAACTGCCTGACGGTTTTTCGTTCGATGACCTTGAAAAAGAGGAAAATATCTTCGACGTCTGGTTCGAAGCGGGGTGCAGTTGGTACAGTGTTTGCGTTAAAAGTGCCGGGTGGCCAGTGCCGGTCGATTTGTACCTTGAAGGTTCGGACCAGCATCGGGGCTGGTTCCAGCTCTCTCTTCTGCCGGCGCTTGGGGCGACGGGGAAAGAGCCGTTCAAGAGCGTTTTGACGCACGGATTTACCGTCGATGAGAAGGGGATGAAGCAGTCGAAGTCGCTGGGCAACTATGTCAATGCCCAGGATGAGGTGAAAAAATACGGGGCGGACATTCTGCGGCTTTGGGTGGCGAGCGTTAATTATCAAGAAGATATACGGTGTAACGATGAGTTGATAGGACGGACGCAGGACGCATACAGGAAAATCAGGAATACGCTGCGATACCTGCTTGGTAATACGAATGACTTTGACCCGAATGAAAAATCGATAGCCTGCGATGATATGTTTGAGATCGATAAGTGGGCGCTGCAGCAGCTTCAAAAGCTGATTGCGAACGTGACGGAGGCATACGAGAACTTTGTCTATCATAGAGTTTTTTCGCTCCTGTATAACTTCTGTACCGTGGAGATGAGCAGTATCTATATGGATGTTCTCAAGGACAGGCTGTACTGCGATGGGGCAGACAGCCTGTCACGGCGAAGCGCGCAGACGGCAATGTTTGCGATAGTTGACAGCCTTGTTAGAATGTTAGCTCCTATACTGGCGTTCACGGCTGAGGAGGCGTGGAGAGCGATGAAGTTCAAGTTGCAGGCGGTTGAGAGCGTACACCTTGCTGAGATGCCTAAGGTCGATGAATCCATTGACCGGCGCGGGAATGAGGGGAAGTGGCAAAAATTGATGGGTCTGCGCGACGAAGTTCTGCGTGTGCTGGAGGGGTTGAGACAGGAGAAAAAGATCGCGAGTAATCAGGAAGCGAGCGTGACTGTTTACAGCGAGGATGAGGAACTGGTCGGGATTGTAAATGAGTTTGGTCTCGAACAGTTTGCGGCCTTGTGCATAGTCAGCGAGGTGAAAGTGCAAAAAGGAGCGGGCGAGACGACGGTCGCAGCAGAAAAGAGCAGTTACAGAAAATGCGAGCGGTGCTGGAACCTCTGGCCGAGCGTTGGGGCCGACGTTAAACATCCTGATTTGTGCAAAAGGTGCGTTGAGACGGTTTAGAACTTCGTATCTCGTGAAGCGTGAAACGTATCTCGTAGAAACACGAAGCACGAAATCCGAAAAAATATCAAATGCCCAGAAGATCAAAACGGTAACGACCATCCCCAAGCTTCGCTTGAGGCTGAATATATAAAGAGACGCAATTCTTTTGATAAAATAGGTACTAATGAAAAACATTATATCGAAAGAATTGCTCTGGAAGCCAATCTCTTTCAGAAAACAGGGTTTTTTTAGATTGACTTAGAGCTCTTTATAGGTGCCACCCATTCATCATGTGAAGAAGGATTGAGCGAGAAGAGGAAATATTCAAGGGGTACAATCCAATGAGATAGTAAGGAATTATCTCAGTAAATTTTTATTGCGTTTTGGGGGAATTGCGGGGATAATAGGGTGAGAGATAATATATATAGACCCGGATTTCCCAATTAAATCCGAGCAAACAAACAAGAATTTTATAGTGCAGCGTTAATGGACATGGTTCAAGGGATACACAATTTAATGAGAGAGATTTCAGATGATGCAATTCACCGATACCATATATTCGAGGAACACTTCAGATGTTGCGAGAGGAGCGTATATTAAGTGTCCTATACTATTGAATGTCCAAGTTGCGGAAAGAAATACTCACTGAAAGAAAAGCTAATGGGTAAGAAGGCGAAGTGTACCTGTGGGTGCATTTTTCGCATTGGTAGTGCCAAACCCACTGCTGAGGAAAAAAGTACAAACTCAAGGCTTGATGCCTTTGAGACTCAATCTGTAAAAGAGTCGGGCCCAAAAAGCGTCTCTGAGACAACAGGTAGTGGTTTGGTGAAGCAGCCAAGGCATGTTGTAAATGAACGATCAATGACAACGGAGATTCTTATACGATTGGGTTATGGATGTCCCGGCTTGATTATTATGGCAGTTTACCTTTACTACAAGAGCGGACTTAACACTGCTTTGTTTGTAACGGTGTTTGGAACAATAGGATTTTGCGTAATTATGTACAAGGGCATAAGCGTACACAGGGAGCGCGCTGCCGAGCGTGGTATGACATATGAGCAATATAAACAAGAGTGGGGAGGCCATAAGGCGGCAAGTCCAAAGCTGAAATTAACCAAGGCGGTTTTTTATCTTTCGTTTATATTACTGCTGTGGCTTTTCATTCTACCGGATGAGTGGGTGGGAAAAGTGCGGCCGGACTTTGCTTTTGGAGAACACTGGAAAATGGCTTTACTTATCCCGATCCTTAATTTTCCAGTATTACTATTTTTGGCCACGTTGCTGATGGGCGATTGTAGAAAATACTTAAGGATCAGTGTGCGTCTATTTTTGTGGAAGCGCTTGCCATTTCACTATTTCTTTAAAGGCTTTTGGCGTACATTTGCAGAAATATCACGAGAGGAACTATTTGGATTAGTAGCTACCAATATGCTTTATTTTTGGATATGCCTTTTAGAATACCTTATTATTAGGGCGATATTTTTCAGCTAATGGCTCGATAAGGGATTATGTGTAACGGGAAAAAACAATAGATTGATATGGAGAACATAAGATGCTAAATCGAGTGTTATTGGTTATGGTGGTTTTATTGTATGTGGGTGGGTGCGAGGGAGAAACCAGAGACGTAAATTCGGTCGAAGATATTCTTGAGCAGGAAGAAAAGGGGAATTTTACCCTGTATGTGTCCAATCAGAGTTTTGCGATATCGCCGGTCGATATTACCATCCACATTGACGGAAAGAAGGCCGTAGATAGTAAATTCGACGTTGGCAACCAACATATCTGGATTGGTTATTCGTTTAGTCTCAGCAAAGGCGAACATAAACTGGTCGCGGTTTCGAAAAAGGGGGATGCGAGATTCGAGGAATAGTTCGAGATAAAGGAAGAACACTGGGCGGTCATCGATTACTGGTACTATCCCGATAATACTCGCGGGGCGGAGCCAACACCGAAACAATTCAGTTTCAATATACAGGACAAGCCCATATACTTTCAGTGAGGTTATAGTTTTGTGAAAAGGATATAAACGGTAGTTAGCTTCTATGAAAGAAACAGAGCATAAACAAATCAAAAGAAGAATACGGGTGTTACTTGTTTTATTCGTATTGGGTCTGGCGTTTGGGTGCCAGTTAGTTTTGTTTGTCAGGCCGGAATTAGGCTGGCTTAATAATATGCTTGGGACGGGGACACGAATGGGGCAAAATTTTCCCAATCTATCCGCCTGGATTAATCACCTATACGAAGGAATTACAGAAACATACAGCAAGTATCCATTTGTGGCCTACTGCATGGA
>SMTZ1_10003567_pt1 | contig 15621 bp, 15 predicted proteins | sample DeeMarSWOR136_30_FD_25667 | JGI IMG/M metagenome (IMG submission 25667)
ATAGGCTTCCTTCCCACGTATTTCACCAACAAGAATATACTCAGGCCGCTGGCGTAACGCAGCCTTCATCAAATCATATAAGTCGATTTCACCAATAACCTTATTGCCCACAACTTCTCCAAACCCAGATCGGACTACGCCAGGGATCCAATTCGGATGCGGTAGGTTTATTTCTCGTGTCTCCTCAATGGAAACAATTTTTGACTCTCGTGGAATAAATAAACAAAGTGCATTTAATGTGGATGTTTTTCCTGCGGCAGTTCCACCAGCGATAAGGGCGTTAATTCCATTTTCCACCGCAAGCCACATATATGCAATCATTTCAGATGACATAGTATGAAATTCAATAAGATCAGGTGGTGAAAAAGGATCTTCACTAAATTTTCTAATAGTAAAAGTTGATCCCTTAGTGGTGACTTCTGCACTTAGTGTCATTTGGATACGAGAGCCATCGGGCATTGTTGCATCCAACATCGGCTCTGAAATTGAGATATGTTTTCCGCATTTCTGTGCAAGTTTGACAACAAATGCTGTTAATTCATCCTCCTCACTGAACTGGACATTACTTTTTAAAGACCCGTAAAGACGATGATATAGAAAAATATAAACACCAGAACCATCACAGGAAATGTCCTCGATGTTAGGGTCTTTCATTATCGCTTCAAGTTTTCCCAGACCAATCGATTCTTTTTCAAGATAATAGAGTAATTTTTCTTTGGTGAGAGAATCAATAAAAAGCATATATTCTTTAAGGATTAAATCGACTTTTTCATGGAGGTACTGTCTTTGACCTTTTAATTCAAGATCTGAGGTTTTAAAACCATAAACATCCAATGTTTGTTGTATATATTTAAGAATGTATTCCTCGTCCTTAGTTAGTTGCATTTCAAGAAGGACGTATCGTTTATCTAATGACTCCTTTTCACGGATAATATCCACATACGCAAATGGTTCATATATAGGGTAAAAATCAATTTCTTCGATTTCATTTTCTAAATAACCCATACGTTCCAAGGTATTGGCTTTAAGTTTATTTGCTTGATCTAAGAATTTAATTCGTTCACTGGTGATGACATTATCGATTATACTTTCTTCTTCATTAGCAGTCTGCAAGGGTGTTATTAATTCCTGTTCTAATAATAATTCGGTCTGTGAAGATGTCGCATCGCTTAATGAATTATCTGACCTAGGGGTAGTAACATTTGATTCTGTTTTGAGACTCATGGGATCTTTTTGATCCTCTTCCGATTTACGAGGAGTTGCATCCTTAGATGTTATTTCAGATTCATTTTCTTCTGATTCTTTTATTATTGACTGTGGAAAAATCTTACTTGTTGTTCTAGCTTTTATTTGATCATCCAGCCACTCCGCTTCTTCTTGTTTAATTTGTGCAATTGATTCTTCAAAGACAGGGAGAATTTCTTCATTTTCTGTCGGTTCTTCAATTACGCTTTGTTTTTTTGTTTGTGCTTCTATTCTCGGTTTTTGTAGTTGAATACGTGTTTTTATATCAATTATAGTCGATTTCGTATTTTTTTTGCTTTGAACAGTTCGTTTAATGCTTTTTTTATGTATCGATGGTCTTAAAAGATTTTTTTTATTAGTTGGATTTTTTCTAGCGGAAAAACCACAGGATTTACCTTTTGACCTGCGTTTGTTTGACGTTTTTTTCACAGCCTTGATCTTTTTATTACTAGCGATGTAAAAAATTGAAGGTTGTTTTTTTTCATGTAGTGATATATAATCATTGAGTCTTTCCTGCTTATTTTCCCTTTCATATATTTGGCTATGAGCTGTTAGAAGATCATCAACCTTTTTATCAATATCAGTCTGCTCATTTTTTTGTAATGACTGGAGGGGAATCTTTTTATTTTTCTCTTTTTTTTCCATGATTCCCCTCCATTAGAGCTCTCCTACCAATCCCATGCATCCCATTTTCCTATGTTAATGAACACTAACGCCTCTTGATAAGAGTAATTCTTACGTTATCTTTTGTGCATCACATCCGGTTATTTTTGATATCTTTTATTTGTATTTATAGCTTTCTTTTATATTCTATCTTACAGTCGTTGAAATGTTATGAATTTTTAATTTCTTGGTTTTCTATACCAGAGAACTGCTACGATGGCACCAAGACCAAAGGGAACGATAAGTATATAATAGATAACATCTATCTTTAAAAGAAACAGTATGAAATCATGGCCGGAGATATACAAAGCTATGAATCCAACGAGAATGATAGGAAAAAGAATACTAATGATTAATAAAATAGCTTCTCGATTTATATTCCTCACACTCATTATTAGAAACATTTGATAGTATTTGTAGTTAATGGAAAAAACATTTGGTTTTATTGAGAGTATTTGAGAATAATATATATACTCCCATTGGATTCCTGGCTAAGACGGGATTTCTGTGGCTAAAAAAATTAATGTAATTATTATGGGAGCAGCAGGAAGAGATTTTCATAATTTTAATGTGTATTTTCGTAAAAATCCAGTGTATAACGTAGTTGCATTTACTGCGACACAGATTCCTGATATAGCTGGGAGAAAATATCCAGCATCACTCGCAGGGAAATACTATTCAAAAGGCATTCCTATTTATCCAGAAGAACAAATCACGAATTTGATCAAAAAATTTGATGTTGATGCTGTAGTATTTGCCTATAGCGACATTCCTAATGCATATGTCATGAGAAAATCAGCAGTTGTCAATGCTGCTGGTGCTGATTTTATGTTATTAGGCCCAAAAAGTACAATGCTTGTTTCAAAAAAACCAGTTATTGCTGTTTGTGCAGTACGAACTGGTTGTGGAAAATCACAAGTTTCAAGGAAAATTTTTGAAATTTTACAAAAAAAAGGATTAAAAGTCGCTTCAATCCGTCATCCAATGCCTTATGATAAAAATCTTACAATGCAAGTTTGTCAACGTTTTGCAAGTTATGCTGATCTTGATAAGTATAACTGTACAATAGAGGAACGCGAGGAATACGAACCATATATCGATATGAAAGGTGTAATCTATGCTGGTGTTGATTATGAAAAAATCCTTCGTACAGCAGAAAAGGAGGCAAATGTGATAATATGGGATGGTGGCAATAATGATTTTTCTTTTATTAAATCAGACCTTCTCATTACTATTACCGATCCACACCGCGCGGGTGACGAACTAACATATTACCCTGGGGAGATAAACGTTCGAAGTGCTAATCTTATCATCATTAACAAAGTGAATACTGCACGTAAACAAGATATTCAGACCGTTAGAAAAAATGTCAAATCTATTAATCCAACCGCAGAAATTATTGATGGTTTTTCAATAATTCAGACGGATGATAAAAATATGATTACTGGAAAACGAGTCCTTGTTATTGAGGATGGACCAACAGTTACACATGGTGGTATGCAATACGGCGCAGGCACTGTTGCAGCTAAAGAATATGGTGCAAAGACAATAGTGGATCCCCGACCGTTTGCAGTTGGCTCGATCATTGATACGTTTAATAAATATACACATTTAACAAATATTCTCCCTGCAATGGGATATGGGAAAAAACAGATTCATGAGCTAGAACAAACAATCAATAACACTGATTGTGATGTTGTTATTAGTGGTACACCTATTGACTTGACAAGGATTTTAAAAACGAAAAAACCTATTGTACGAATTCGTTATAGCGTTGGAGAAAAAACCACTGATAAACTCAAATCAATCCTAAATCAATTTTTAAGAAAAAACAAATTATTTTAATTGCTTTCCGAAGAGAACAAACTGAGCCAACAGTGATTCAAGCTGGATATGATCATTGCTTCCTTCAATAAGGCGAAATTCGATTTCTCCAGTCTTTTCCATGAGTTGGACTTTATGATCATCAGGAATTGTTAAATCAAAGATACTGCGATGAATTTGTTTTATAATTTCTTCACCACTCAATCCATATGTGATAAGTAAATCGTATAGCTGATTTCTGGCAGCCATAAAATTTCCACCAAGAGCGGTATTTATAAGCGTTTTAATGTCTTCTGGTTGGGCAGTCGCAGATGTTTCGTAGAGCAGGTCCGCTGTAATTTTTTTATCAATGGATGCTCCGACTTGAAGCACGTTTATCGCTCTGCGCATATCACCACGTGCGATAAAGATAAGTGCTTCTAGACCATCCGGGGCGATCTCTAAATGTTCCTTTGTCGCAATTTTCCTGATATATTTTTTTATATCCTCTCCAGTAATTGGTTTAAATCGAAAAACCGCGCAACGGGATTGAATCGGTTCTATTACTTTAGATGAATAATTCACAGAGAGTATGAACCGGCAGATATGAGTGTATCGTTCAATGGTTCGTCGGAGAGCTGCCTGGGCATCTTGAGTCAGTGAATCTGCTTCATCAAGGAAAATGATTTTAAAAACTGCTCCAATGGGTGCAGTGCGTGCAAAATCCTTGATTTTCCCACGAATAATACCAATCCCGCGTTCATCGCTTGCATTGAGTTCATGGAAATTTTGTGACCAATAATGCTCTCCAAACACCTCATGAGCCAATGCTAATGCCGCAGTTGTTTTTCCAACTCCAGGGGGGCCAGCGAAAATCAGGTGAGGGACATTCTTTGCCGTCGCATAGGCTTTTAAGCGTTCAATGATGTTCTCCTGACCGACAAGATCAGATAGTGTTCTTGGTCGGTATTTTTCAATCCATATTTCTTTCTGTTGCATCAGTTCTATGTAATGTGTTTCCCTTCTTAATGTTTTTTTCTTACTTAAGGTCTCTATCACTTGGTTATATTCTTTTTTGACATTTTTCAGGATAGACTTTATATAGATCTATTGACAAAAATTAGCACGAAACAACAAGCAACAGATGAGGTGATGACCCGATAAGAAGAAAAAATCATATAATATTGATGTTTTTTGTGTTTTTCCTTATTGTAAATCTACCATTTCTAACCATAACACATGTTTTTGGTATTGAAACTTTTATTGATTCATTTAAATATCCAAATTCATATCAATTCATAAAAATCGATAAGATATCTTTTCTTGATGCAAACGCAGGATTTATTCTTCTTGAGAAGGCAAATCATCAAGGGTATAACATTCAAGAAAATGATATTATCCTATATTATACCACCCATGATACTATACAACAGAAAATTATCAATAAAACCGTATCTGAAAATGGAGTTAATAAATACTATACTTTAACCAGCTATACTACAGATTCCAACACAATTGTCTATGAATATCAAATTATCGGAAAAATCAAAGGAAACTTCGATGATACAATTTGGAACACATTATGTATTTACATGTGGCATTTTTCAATTGAAAAACTCAATACAATCTCATTTTTTTATTCTAATGAGTCTGAATGATAAGTTTCTTTAATAACTTATAGTTACCCTAGACGGGGTTAGCTATGCAATTTATTCCGAATTCTGTCTTGAAAAAGACGATGATACATGAGTTAGGATTACATGATATCAATGATCTTTTTTGCGATATTCCACAAAAAATAAAAATAAAAAAACTCCAGATCCCTGAAGGACGTTCTCAACAAGAAATCGAAAATCATATGCGAAGACTTGCTAAATATAATAAATCTTTCTATGAAATGCCCTCATTTATAGGGGGAGGATATAAACCTCATTATATCCCTTCTGTTGTGAAGTCCATCGTCTCCCGATCAGAATTTTATACTGCGTACACACCATACCAACCGGAAGCATCTCAAGGGTTTCTTCAAGCGATTTTTGAGTATCAGAGTTTAATTGCAGAATTAACCGGCATGGACATTTCAAATGCATCTCTCTATGATGGGGCAACCGCGCTTGGCGAAGCCGCCTTAATGGCCACCCGCATTACTCGAAAAAAGACATTCGTCATACCAAAAAACATCTCCTGGGAAAAAAAAAGCATCTTGACCAACTATACAAAAGGAGCAGGAATTAGCATAAAGGAGGTTGCTTATGACAAAAAAACAGGAAAAATTGAACTTGGTGAACTACAAAATACTATTAATTCAAATACCGCAGCTTTATATTTAGAAAATCCAAACTTTTTTGGTATATTCGAGGATGAAGTTGAGGAGATCCACTCAATAATTACAAAAAATCAATCGTTGTTTATCGTTGGTACAGACCCGCTATCTCTTGGGATTTGTAAAAGTCCAGGGGATTATGGAGCAGATATTGTAATTGGTGAAGGAAAAAACCTCGGCAACCTTCTTGATTTTGGTGGTTCAACGCTAGGGATTTTTGCTTGCAAAAACGAATTCCTACGTCAAATCCCTGGTCGTATCATCAGTGTTACAAAAGATCAACAAGGAAAACGCGCGTTCTGCATGACCATGCAGACCAGAGAGCAACATATCCGTCGTGAAAAAGCAACAAGCAACATTTGCACAAATGAAGGATTATGCATGCTTGCAGCAGTTGCATATCTTTCATGGCTCGGAGGAAAAGGGTTGCAGAAGCTAAGCACACAGAACTTTGAGCAGGGACAAAAATTACGAAAGATAATTACCCAGATTAACAGATATTCATTAAAGTTTTCTGGGATCCATTTCAACGAATTTGTTATTCAATGCCCTAATGCAAACACCGTTCATAAGCATCTACTACAACACGGAATACACGGTGGCTTACTATTGGAGCGATTTTATCCAGAATTAGCAAATTGCATATTATTCGGTATCACCGAAATTCATACCGATGAAAGTATCAAACATCTGACATCATTGCTTAAGGAGGTACATCATGTATCATAGTGCGGTGTGGAATGAACCTCTTCTCAATGAACTTGAAGAAGAACCCAAGGAAAAATACACATTTAAACCAATGCTTCCTGACTCTTTACAACGAAAAACATTGGTTAAGATTCCAACCCTAGATGAGACAGTAGTTATGCGCCATTTTTTCCGTCTCAGTCAAATGAATTATGGGATCGAATCGGGTATATACCCCTTGGGATCCTGCACAATGAAATATAACCCAAAGATTTGTGAGGACATAAGCCGTTGGGACCAGTTCACCCTGTTACATCCCTATCAGGACGAGTCAACCGTCCAGGGAACATTACAGATGTTGTATGAGCTTGAGTATATGCTCTGTGAAATAACTGGGATGGATGCCTTTTCCCTCCAACCAGCAGCGGGAGCACAAGGGGAATTCACCGGTCTTCTTATTACTCGTGCCTATCATGAATCAAACAAGGATTTCAATAGAGATGAAATCATTCTTCCAGATACATCACATGGAACAAACCCAGCAAGTGCTGCCATGGCCGGATATAAAGTCATTGAGATACCCTCTACGAAAGAAGGAACCGTTGACCTTGAGATGCTTAAAAAAACTCTGTCTAATAAGACCGCATGTTTCATGCTTACAAATCCAAATACCCTTGGAATCTTTGAAAATGAAATCATTGAAATTGCACGACTTGTTCATCAGGCTGGTGCGCTTCTCTATTATGATGGAGCGAACATGAATGCGATTATGGGGAAAGCACGGCCAGGAGATATGGGTTTTGATATCGTGCATCTTAATCTTCATAAAACATTTTCCACACCCCACGGTGGTGGAGGACCAGGAGCTGGTCCCATTGGCGTCAAACAATTTTTAAAACGGTTTCTTCCAATACCACGAATCGTCAAAAAAACTGATTCCTATGGTTTTGATTACGCATTTAAAGATTCTATAGGAAAAATAAAGGCTATGTATGGGAACAATTCTGTGCTATTGAAAGCATACGTCTATATTCTTCTAATGGGTGAAAATGGTCTTCAGGAAACATCTGAAATTGCGGTGTTAAATGCCAATTACATGAAGAAGAAACTTATTGACACCGATTTATACACCCTTCCCCATCAAGACTTGCGTAAACATGAGTTTGTGATTAGCGCGGAGCGTTTACTGACCACGAAAGGTATTCGTGCGTTAGATATAGCAAAACGTTTATTAGATTATGGTTTACATCCACCAACCATCTATTTTCCATTGATTGTTAAGGAAGCGTTAATGATTGAACCAACTGAATCAGAGTCTAAAAAAACTATAGATATCTATATCGATGCCTTGTTACGAATCGCACAGGAAGATCCTGAATTGGTCAAAAATGCTCCGCATAATACAGTGGTTCTGCGTCTTGATGAAATCGGTGCGGTGAAAAACCCTGTCCTGACATGGAAGTATCTTAAAAAATAACAAGGGTTTTTTTTAAATGTTCAATGAGTGTAGTTTAATTTCTTCTTCGAAATCCCTTGAATAGTTCCTGATGTTTTATAGGTAGTGATGATAACGGTTTTTATTCCAATTTTTGTAAGAGATTGCAGAAGTTTTATAACGTTTTCTTTTTCTTTATGGTAGCATTTAAGGATTCCAATAGTACCATCAAAGTAAATTACCCAAAGTCCAAGTTCCTTTGTGCTTTTTGAATAAAGCTTATAAGTCTGCTTTTGAATGGTTTGTATAAGTTCCGGATGCGTACAGAAGAGACTATCTTCTACGTATGACACTTCAAAATAAATATACCGATGTCGTTTGATTTTTTTCACAATCCTATGCACCTCAGCAGTTTTAAAAAGCTGGGGTTTTATTCTGATTCAATACGAGGTGCCAATAGATATGTCACATGCCCGTGTTTTTCTGCAAAATCAAATTCAACTCGAATTGGATTATCATTTCCTATGTTGATAGAGATAGGATCATCGCTTTTTACAGGTTTAATCATATTACTAAAATAGTCGATTGAAAAAAGACTTTTGAATTTTCCTGGTGCGTGCAATTCCAAAAGGAGGGTTTTTGGTAGTTTGAGGTTCACCGTATCGGTATCCCCTTCAGCGAACAGTTCAAAGGAATCTTTATCTACGCTTAAAGCAAGATGATCAGATACAGCTTCAGAAGCACGAACTCCTTTACTAAGCTCTGATGCTTTGACCATTGCTTTTGCTGGTAAATCCAAATGAGGTACTTTTGAATCAGGCATACCTGCTGTATCAAGAAGTCCCATCCGTCGTACGAGGTTGCCGATTTTCACAATCAAACGGTTTGATTCCTCGTCATATTCCATAGTAACTAAATCACCAGTGTTTGCAAGTTTCATAATTCCATTAAGTTTATCAAGGTCAATTCCAAGCTCCATGTCATCTGCGTTATACTCTTCAAATGCAGTGCTCTTTAGCTCTAAATCGACCATGGCGACATGCGCTGGATCAACCGCGCGTATCGAAATTCCTTTGGATGAAATATTGAATTTTGCTTCATTGACGAGTGGTGATGTTACATCAATGACTCCTTTTATGATATCTGATTTTATCTTGGTGTTAAACATGGCAAACTGCCTCCCCAATTAATATTCCTCTTCTTGGGAAAAGAATAGGATATTGCATATATAACGATGACGGTATTTTTCTCTTCTGCATAAACAGGCTTTCTCTAGGAAGAAAGAATAATCATCAATTTTGCATATTAAGGAGTATGTTCCAGATTGAATATCATAGATGTTTATATAATCGGTTGATATATAAGCAGAAACTCATGTTTTTTATTCAAATCATAATAAATGCTGACTTTTTCAGCAATCACCGCTCTTTCTAATAGTATTTCTAATGCTTGTAACGCCAAATAAGAAAATATTATATTGTTTTCATTGAAAAGTTGTTTGAAAAGCCCGTAGGTATTGGATTATTTTTATCTGATATAAAGTAAAATTGTACATAAAGACTGTGTCACTATTTTCCCTCTAATTTTTATTAATTTCAAATATTTCAATAAAATCAAGTCATATGGTTTCAACCTGTTTCTATCAAGTGAGTATAACAATTTTAAGAAATGAGGAAAAAAATGTTTTATACTCCCGCTAGTTCTCCATAAACTATGAAGAAGAGTACAAAATTGTACGTTGATGCACAATATTTATATAAGGAGGTGTCTTACCTTTTATAGGAATTGATATGAGATTCAAGGTTGGATTAATTATTGTTTGTTTCGTACTTGTTGCATCATTCATACCGTTGTCATGTGCAAAAACAATATACGAACAGAAACCTACTGAAGATATTGGTATACAAAATGAAAGCAATAAGTGTGGCTTTATCATTGGTCCAATGGTTGGACGTATTAGAGAATTACATAGGATTACATTAAGCTTTTATGCGGTTCATATAAATTTTGGCGGAGATATTATAGAAAATGAATATATACATCTCACACATAAAATTGGTGTTTTAACCAGGCATTTTATTTGTTCTTGGGTGTATATCGATGAAGGTGGATGGGTAGTCTAACATAAAAACCAAATCTTTTATCTTTGTTCGTTCTTAGCACAAAAAAAACCGATTTTGTAAACCGTGTCACTGCTTCTAATTTAGGATTTCTTCAACTCATTTTATGCTAATCTATCCATTTCTTGTACCAATCTCCGCTCTGTTTCTTTTTCGAAAGCACTATGTCCCGCAAAAGTATAATAAAGCTTTGATTTTGGTAATTTTTTATGCAATTGATATGCATTAAAAGGACGTGCTACATGATCATATCGTCCATGTACTATTGAAACAGGTATATCTTTGATTCTATGGATATTTTTTAGAATATAATCTTTTGATAAAAAACAATGATTCGTAAGATAATGTAATTCAATAATTGAAAACGATTCGAACTTAAATTTTTTCAAAAATCGTTTTATTTCACTTTCTGAGGATTTAAATTTAGATATTGATAATTCATATATTGTCCAAGCTAATGTAAACTTTTTTCTAATTTTTTTATCTTTAGATTTCATCATTTTATAATAATATTCAGGAATCTTTTTTTGATGAATTTTAGGTACTAAATTTGCCATTTTTTCCCATGCTTCTGGAAATATATTCTGAGCTTCGTAAACAAAAAAATGGTTCTCTGCCTCAGATCCAAAAAAAATTCCTCTGATTACCATGCAAGATATGGTTTCGGGATGTTTTATTGCATAGACAAGTGATAATGTAGAACCCCAGCTTCCACCAAAAAGAATGACTTTTTTAATTTTGAGAAAGTCAATTAATTTTTTAATATCATTTACTAAATCAAATGTAGTATTATTCGTAATTGAAGCAAAAAGTTTACTTTTACCTGCACCTCTTTGATCAAAATTTATAACATTGAAAAACTTAGGATTAAAATAACGTTTATCCTCTTCAAGAAAACCACCACCTGGACCACCATGAACAAATAACACAGGTTTACCCTTAGGATTTCCGCTGAGTTCGAAGTATATCTCGTGTTCTTTATTAACCTTTAAATATCCTTTTTTATAAACTTTAATGTTTTTATATGTCATGAGTATTTGATATACAAAACAAAGTTAAAAATTATCCTAAAAAATTTAAGCCGCCTGAGGGTCACTAGAAAAAGGTTTAATTTACTAACGGTTTTTTAAGATAAAAAATCATATAAAAATTAAAGCAAAAGAAGGGATTTGAACACCTGGAGTTTTTGCACACAACCATTGAATGTTAAAACCGTTTCAATGTTTGACTGATAATGCCTTGTTCTTCTTTCGCAAAAAACAACACAAGTTTTAAATATTAGAACAACTCTAATATTATTGGGGCATTGTTTATTTTAATCAGTAAAGTGATTAGAATGGGTTACTGTAAAGTCTGTAAAAAAGAAATGAAACAAATTCCTGTACGTAAGCTAGATTCACTCTTTATCGTAGAAGAATATTGTCCATGCTGTGGTGAATCAACATTGCGATATGAGAAAATACAGGTTATTTAAAAACTCTTATGTAGTACACCTACCAAGAGTTTAAACAAAGAGATAGGTTTTTTTATATTAATCGGTTATCCTTTTAAGAAGTTGAATGAAAAAATAATGAGGGGTGAACCATAACGTGGATGATCAACAGCAAGAATCTTCAGAAATAAAAAACCACGATGAAATATTGAGATTATTTAAAGAACTTGAAGTGATGCAAGAAAAAGTCAAAAATCCACAAGAATTCGTGAAAGAAATAATCCAATCACAAGCATTTTTACAAAAAATGGAACCAACTAATTACTCACCGAAACAAACTATCGAGCAACAACCTTCAATGGAACCAATCTTAGAAATCCCTCAAAAAGAGGAGGAAAAGCAAAGACGATTATTCCGAATAAAAGACCATAAGCTTCACCATAAAGCACAACAAGAAATAACCCAAACAGATCAACAAGAACAGGAAGTCACTACACCTCGTAGCACGTTTATTCTCCAATTAGACGAAAATGGTAATCTCGTCGGTTTACCTATAAAAAAACCAAAATTCGAAAAGGAAAACAAACAAAAAGAAGAACAGGTAAAAGATATTAAAGGAAAACTCAAACACATAGGTTTTCTATTACATCGCATGAACGCCTCAGAAGAAGAATCGAGTGAAGGAATCGGTGGAAAAATCAGAGGAATATTCCGCAGAGATTGAAAAATTGGGAAAGAGGAAAAACACTTTTATTTCAACCAGAAGAGTATTTTTTTCTCATCGATATTACGAACGAGACCGTCGACTTTTCCCTCTCTTGCAAGCCATCCAACTGCAGAGAAAACATCCTGTTCAACGATTCTGGATAGTCTCGCAAGTGATTGTACATCAACCTCGCCCCAGATCTCCAGCGTCCGCCATATCTTCCCAGCATCTTTACCTATATGGGATACAAGATTTGTTTTTCCTAAGAGGAATGTATTGTTTTCCTTTCGTATCTTGTCTTCACGGGCAAGCCATCCAATAGCAGTATACAACTGTGGTTCAGAAAAATTAGTTGAAGAGAGGAGTTCAAATTCTGTAAGAGGACCATGCTCACGAAGAATCTGCCACACGGTACCTGCGTGGCCTCCGAACAATGAAACAATATCGCTCATTTGCTCACTCTCAAAAAAGAAGCATACTTTTGGTAATTATATAGGTTTTGATTTGAATGAAAAAATGTATGTGCAAAAAACTATAAGATATAGGCTCTTTATGTCTTAGAGGAGGTTATGCTTCTATGCCAAAAATCCATCAATCGAGTTTCATAGCACAAAGTGCGGTTATCATTGGAGATGTGACCATTGGAAGGAACTGCGGTATTTTTCCAAACGCAGTAATCCGGGGTGATGAAAATTCCATTACTATTAAAGATGGATCTAACATTCAAGATTGCTGTGTTATACACACAGATGTATATCATAAGGTACAGATTGGAAAAAATGTAACAATCGGTCATGCAGCGGTTGTTCATGGTGCATGCATTGAAGATGATTGTCTAATTGGCATTCATGCTACGGTATTAAATGGCGCTCAGATTCACTCCGGTTCGATTATTGGAGCATGCGCTCTTATAACAGAAGATATGATTATTCCAAACGATAGCTTGGTTCTAGGTGTCCCTGGAAAAATCATAAAAAAAAATCCACAGTTTATTGATATGATACGAAAAAACGCTCAGATTTATCAGAATCTCTCCCAGAACCACAAACAAGGGAACTATGCAATCTATGGATTGAATAATCAAAAACCTCTATGATGATATACTCTTTTTTACATTAATTACTTTAGACTTTTTTCTGGTTTGATCGACTTGGTATTCGACGATTTCTTCGGGAAGAAGGAAGATGTTGAAAAAAGGGATTGCTGTTCTATGTACAAAAATTGTGCTTCCATCATTACCTAGTATAAAGCCATATTATTTTCGAATATCGTAAAATGTAACAGTGTCTTTCATAAAATGTTTAACTCCGAAAATTTATATATGTAAAAAGTAATTTTAGTTCGTTTTTTAGAATGAATGCTTGCAAGTTTTACAATTTTTTTGTAAATCAGAACCTGTTTTCGAAGTAAATTGTGGACAGACTTCATGTTCGTAGACAGGACGTTGGAGAACATTACATCTAATGATTATTTTTTGAAATGATTCTGTATTCTTCCTTCGTGGATTATTTGATTTTTTTTTCATAGTAGGAAACTCCGTTGCACAAGTGTACATAGTTATAAAGAAAAAAAATATTACACTTTCAAAGATTGGGGCAAGTGGAAAATGAAATATTATTTTCTCTTCTTTTATTGCACCTGTAGATTCCAGTCTTTTATATAATTTTGCCTCAAAAATACAAATGAAATTAAAAAAGAGATACAGAAGGAACCCAGATGAGTATCATACCGTTCCTTCGTTTTTGATTAGAATTAGTTGAGTTATTTCAGAGAAACCTTAATCTTTGGTACTTTTGCTTTTATTTTTTTGAACTTTATTTTATTTTCTCGCGCTAGCCAGCCAAGTGCGGCATATGCATCAATCTCAGTGATTTGTGCGGTCTTTGCTATTGTCGAGATGTCGATTGCACCTTGTTTTGCTACTGTGTTCCAGACTTTCCCTGCGTCTGTTCCGATCTTAACGATTAAATTGGTTTGTCCTAATTTATACATATTATTTTCGCAACAAATTTTATCTTCCCGAGCAAGCCAGCCAATAGCCGCCCACAGTTCATCTTCTTTCATTTTCGTTGTATTTAGCAACACTTCTTCTCTTAATGGACCTCGTGTGTTTAACACTTTCCATACTTTACCAGCATTCCATCCAACTTCATCTTCTAATGTTCTCATAACCCAACCTCACGCATGACGTATATGAAGTTCAGTATTATATATATTTTCATTGACAAGAAAAAGCGTATATGTTACTTTTTATATTTATATTTCAAAAAAGAGGCTTTATTTCTTTGGTTGTGCTTCTTCTTCTTTTTGTGCACCCATTGCTATGAGATATCCCTTTGCTCGTTCGGCATATTTATATTGATTGACTTTTTCCCAGAATTTTTTCGAATGATTTGGATAGATAAGATGCGCAAGCTCATGGATGATGACATAGTATTGTACCCATGTTGGCATAGTCTTTATACGTTCTGAAATACGAATAGATCCATCTAGGGAGGTACAACTCCCATATCGAGTGTGCTGATTCATTACAAATTTTATGGTAAAATTAAGACGCCCCTCGAAATATTTTTTATTGAGGTCCTGGGCACGCTGTATCAACCAACGGTTACTTTCTTCTAATGTTTGTTTCTTCTTCCATTGTTCATGCCTTTGAATCATTCGAGTTATCCATTTCCGTTCATCCTTTGGACTCATACCAAAAGGAAGATAAATCCAGAGACGACCTTCGTCATATTTGGTTTGAATCGTCTTTTTCCGTCGTTTACTTCGTATAATTGTTATCTGAGATGACATCATATCAACTATGCGGTAAGAAAAACCAGCTTAAGAGATTTATTCAAAAAGAGAAGAAAAAAAGAGAAAAATTAAGGGTTTTTGTTTTACTTATTCATCGGGGAAAGATCAAGTCCCCGTACAACGCTTGAGTATCCAAAGAAAAATGTTATCGCCTTGTCAGTAATAGACCCAGTTCGTTGTATGTATAACCCTTTGAAATCTGCCATCGCTCCAATCTGTCTACCTGTCAACATTTTAATTCCAAATGGATAGGGATCAAGTACAATGGTTCGGCTATTGAGTATATAATTGGATCGTCCCGAGTAGTACCACAGTGTAAATGGTCTTATAATATTAAGTTTGTTTTTCCCTAAAGAAAGGAATTTGTTTGTAAAACCCCAGCTCATGATAAAGACGTTTTTTCTCACA
>SMTZ1_10005620_pt1 | contig 15619 bp, 12 predicted proteins | sample DeeMarSWOR136_30_FD_25667 | JGI IMG/M metagenome (IMG submission 25667)
ATCTTTACGCAGTCGGTGGCGAATATTCAGCCGGGAGAAGAGATTGTGATTACCATCCGTTATGTGCAGGCGCTTAAATACGACCGCGGCGTGTACAGGTATGTTTTTCCAATGGTCGTTGGTCCGCGATTCATTCCGGGGGGAGCGACGGGAAAACAGGGTACCGGCTGGGCACCTGACACAAGTGATGTACCCGATGCCTCGCGTATTACGCCGCCTGTGCTCAAACCCGGCCGACGAAGCGGACACGACATCAGCCTTACCGTCAAGCTAAATGCGGGCCTGTCGATTGAGGATTTGCGTTCGAAATCACACGATATAGAGCTAACAGACGAGGATATAGGAAAGGCCACAGTGAGCATAATGACACAAGATACCATTCCCAATAAGGACTTCGTACTTGAATACACCGTTGCTGAGGAGAAACCGCGCAGCGCCTATCTTACTCATTATTCGCAACAGGGAGGGTATCTTTTGCTGATGATTCAGCCGAGCCTGGAAAGCGTAACCGAGAATATCGAGCCCAAGGAGATATTCTTTGTAGTGGATTGCTCCGGCTCGATGAGCGGCTATCCCATCCAGAAGGTCAAAGAGGCGATGTATCACTGTATTCAGGGGATTAGTCCTGATGATACCTTCCAGATAATCCGGTTTTCATCAAATGCCAGTGCATTTTCCTCATCAAATGCCAGTGCATTTTCGCCCAAGCCGGTCCCTGCTACTCGTCTGCATAAGGAAGAAGCCCTGGATTATATTCAAGCGCTCCACGGAAGCGGCGGCACGATGATGATCGAAGGCATAAAGGCCTGTCTTGACTATCCACGCACACCTGAGCGTCAGCGGATTGTCTTTTTTATGACGGACGGCTTTATTGGCAACGACGACCAGATTCTTGCGGCGGTAAAAGAAAAAGTTGGTAACGCACGACTTTTTTCGTTCGGTGTCGGCTCTTCACCAAATCGCTCACTGTTGGAGCGGATGGCCCAGCTTGGCCACGGCACAGCTCAATATATTCGACAGGATGAAGACGCACAGCCGGTGATAACGGCTATGCTTTCCCGGATTTCTAAACCTTACCTTACCGATGTCGAGATAGATTGGGGCGTGCTCCGTGTTACTGATGTCTATCCTTACCCTATTCCTGACCTTTATTCAGCCCAGCCGCTTATCCTCTTTGCCCGTTATGACCAAGGGGGGCAGGCGGAGGTAACTCTCAGAGGCAAGATTGACGGTCAGCCCTATGAGGAAAGAATATGGCTTTCCCTGTCAGACTGGAATCCGGATAACGGCTCATTAGCATCCGTTTGGGCCAGAGAGAAGATAAAATACCTGATGTTGGAGCGACTCGGCGGCAGGAAAGCAAACATTGAAGAAGAGGTAACCAATCTTGCCCTGGAGTATAATCTAATGTCGCAGTACACTTCTTTTGTCGCGGTTGATGAGGTCATTCCTGAAGGAAGCGACACCACACTTCCCAGGACGATTGCCATTCCTGTGCCGATGCCCGAGGGAGTAAGCTTTACCGGCGTATTCGGCCCGCCGAGCAGGTATCCCGGAGACTATGTAACGCGATTGGGTGCAGCCAAGGAAAAGGAAGTAATGCCGATACTCGGCGACCGGTTGATGTTCACGGGTCAGCCGCGAAATTTCCTGACGCCGAGAAGTAGTCTTAGAGCCCCAATGGCTGGAACTATGCTATATGAAAAGAGAGCAGAGCTATCTGCGTCTGCGGCTTGGGGCGGCGGAATGTATGCATACCCGGAATCAGGCACGGAATACAGATTTGCCCTAACTCTATCTGCAGATGAAGAACTAAACAAGTATCTTCAGGAAGGCCATAAAAGCTTGTCCGATAAAGACAAAGCTCTATATAACACTCTCAACCAAATCTATTATGGTCAAAAGGTAGATGAGGAGAAGGCAAATCAGACACTACAGAAACTCTTGAGCAGCAAGGATGGAGCTGAGGTTGCGGTCGGATTAAACCTGCTGGCTGCATTCGCTCAGCAAAAGGTAAAGATAGATGAAGCGATTATCACTCAAGCGATAAAGCTGGCCACCGAGGGCGAGAACGGGCATATCCGCTCACAGGCGCTGTTAGCTGTCTACACCCTTAAACAACCGGTTCCCCTGAATATTCTAAAGAAAACCGCTAAGGATAAGGATGCTACTGTTCGGATGATAACCGCCCATGCCCTCGCGGATAAGAAGCTGGGGAAAAAGGCCGAGCGTCTGATTAGTCTGCTTGTTGCTGATAAGGACCAGAGAGTTGCTGCTTTGGCTATAAAGGCCGGGACAGAGGCACACAAGATTAATGACCTCATTCCTTCGCTTTCAGACATTCTTCTTAAAGCTGATTTCAATCAGCAATATCTTGCCGTATTGGAGGCAGGCCTCGGGCTCAGCAGGCTGGCTGAGGCAGTCCGAGAGGACTCCATAGGAGGGCCGACCCTCAAAACAAAAGTCCACAAGGCCTTTGTCCAGGCACTTAGTAAGGACTATCCTGCATCAGTAGGCAAAGAGAAACTTAACCTCAAAAAGGCAATCGGTCTTATAGCCGCCAAGTCACTCACCGGCTATCAGAAAGACGATGCATATCCACAGATTCTTAAACTCGCTTCCGATGGTGATAAGGATGTGCAGACATTGGCTGTTTCTATACTGGCCGGCTACAAGAAGGCGGCTTCATATCTTCTAAACAACGTGCTGAACAAGGAATCGTTCCTTGATAGGCCGGAATTGCTCGCTACGGTTGTCCAGCATCTGCGGGACTATGAGCCGGGAGACGATTTCTATATTGTCGTGCGAACACTATTAAAGGACAAGAAAATCTCTTCTCGCTCACATGCAGTCCTGCGAGTTGCTCTTGCAGAAGCGCTCTTTGACGGGGGCAACAATGAGGATATCCAGTACTTGATTTCTCTTCTGAGAAAGGACAGTGACTGGAAAGTCAGAAGAGCAGTTCTTGCTCGGCTTGCGAATCTGAAAAAGGAAAAGGTATTGGCTGCCGCCGTCGGCGCGCTTGAGGACCCGCATCCGGTTATAAGACAACTCGCACTGGCAGAGGCAATAGCAGCTACGGCAAAGAAGGATAAGCGCGCCGCTTACCTTGATAAGCTATCGCAAAATCCTGCTCCGGCTGTTTGCGATGCGATATTAACAGAAGAAGGACTGAGTTCAGATTTGTCTCTGCGTCCTGTAAAAGAGCTTCAAGGTATTCTCACCGCCCGCGGCGCCAAGCTCTGATAAACATTAGTAATCGTTCTGTACCGATTGGCCTGTCCAGCACCAAAAGGGTTCGCCAAAGGTTGAAAAAGCAGACTCAAGAACAGCCCTTTTGGTGCTGGATTGATTTTCTCACGCCTGTGCTCACTCTCTTTTTTCGCAAGAGAGCAGTAGTGCAGACAAAACGTTATTCTTCGGCAAGATAATTAGCCCATTGAATCAGGGCTGTCTTCGGGACGGCGGGTGTCATCTTCGCAATCGTGCCGACGCCGCTGAGGTCGTTGGCCATAAGCACCACCTGTTCGGTTTGCGGCCCCTGTAGATTAAGGAAAAAGTCCGTGCCCACCTTTGGTCTGCACCCGCGAATAAAAATCCCTTTAACGTTAGTCAGCCGAATAACCGCACAGCCACCGGCCGCGAAGGGAGTATCGAGTGTATCGATTAGCGCATCTTGCACGTCCTCGCATACGATTGCATGACGCTGGTCGGCGGCTGCTGTTTGCAGCGATACATCGGTAAATTTCAACCCTTTGACATGACGGCAATAGAATCCGTACGCCGGAAGTGTACCAAACATTGTGCTCTCCGGATAACTTTCCTCCTTTTCAGGAACTTGCTTCGAGGCATCTTTTCTTGTTCCTCCGCCCTCAAAGCCCAACCGGATATTACTGAGTGAAACGTTCTCTATTGGATGGCCAACCAGGCCTGTGATTGAGCAGCCGATGTTGGAGGTGCCGGTTGCCACGATGTCGCTCAAGACGACGTTTCGAAATTTTCCGACGCCCGGCTTGGGTTTGTCTTTGTCATACTGCCGAGCCCTGTTGCCGAGACGCATAAAGATTGGAACGCTGATACCTTTCATCGTGATATTGGAAATAGTGACACGGTCCAGAACTCCACCATCGACAATCTCAAGGGCAAGGCCCGCCAGACCTCTCTGCGTGCCGTAGGTAACTTTAGAATACCGGGGAGAGCAAATTGTGCAGTTTGTAATCGTGATATTCTGGAAGCCACCGCCGGATTCGGTGCCCATCTTAATTGCATTGCAATGGCTGCTGATTACGCAGTTGGCAATCGTAACGTTCTCACAAGGGCGGAGCGATAGACTTTTCAGGACCACGGCATCGTCGTCCGAATCCACCATGCATCCGGAAATTGATACATCCCGACAACTGTCTATGTTCAGGCCGTCATTATTATACGCGGCGTGGTTAAATACGTTGATTCCCTGCACGGTAACTCGGTCACAGTTGCGGTAATGCTGCATCCAGCTTCCTGCATTTAGCATCATTACGCCTTCGATAAGGACATCGCGACAATCCTCCAGATAAATTCCCTTGGGCCTGTTTCCTTTTTTCCAGCGAAACGCAGAGCCCTGGCCGTTGATTATTCCTCGTCCCTTGATAGCGACGTACTGAATGTTCGAGCCCGCGATAAGACTCCAATAGCTAAAACTTTCCCCTTCCGAGTTGTCGGCAGAAGGTTTGCTTGCCCCGTTAGAAGTCTGCTCCGAAGATGCTCCCCTTCTGCTCGTTGACTCACTTCTAACGGGGCGGGCGTGGGCGTAATCTTCCTTGTTTCGACTGCCCAGTAAAGTGCTGCCCGAATCGAGCAGGAGTGTTACATAACTTTTCATATAGATTGTGCCGGAGAGCCACGTTCCGGGCGGTAAGTAAACAGTTCCCCCACCATCGGCCGCGCACTTGTCGATTGCCGCCTGAATCGATTTAGTGCAGAGGGTTTTACCATTGCCCTTGGCGCCGAAGTCGCGAACGTCATACAGCTCTTGGGCGCCAAAAACCGAAGCCGCCGCAAAAAGGCATAGCAGCACTGATGAAATTTGGAATTTTGTCTTAGTCATAATTCCTCCTATTTTCTGACTTTATTGACCTGCCAATGCCAAGCTCATCCAAAATTGGATTCCCATTTTATCATCCGTCGCTAAATGGCGTCCCCTTATAAATGCCAAGGGCTGCGCATCGGACGTGAGAGCATCCGGTTCGCCTGCTCGTCGTTGATAAAGCGTTCCTTGCTGGGATCCCATTTGAGCTTACGCCCCATTTCTATGGCAATTAGACCCAGGTGGCCGACAGAAACAGAACGCTGCGCAATCTTAGCAGGAGAGACCGTCTCCGAACGCGTGCGAATGCAATCAAGAAAGTTCCCTTTGTGGTCATTACTCTTATAAAGATGAATCTCGTCTGCACCGATGGCCGAGTCCAGAAGGGATTTCGGATGCGCGTCGATTCCCCCGGCACTTACAAAGACCCATCCATCGCTGCCCTCGAACCGCACGCCGTCGGTAAACTGCCCTGCTACAATCATCGTGAACCCTTCGGCATACTTGCAGACAAAACGATAATTTTCAACCGTATCATAAAGACTGCCGGTAGGGAAAACACCCTTGCCTTCGATTTCGGTTGGCCCGGTCAGCTCCGTACCCATCCCCCACTGCGCAACGTCGCAGTAGTGGCCGGCCCAGTCGGTTATCTGGCCGCCGGAGTAATCGCTGACCCAACGGAAGTTCCAGTGACATCGACCGGGGCTGTAAGGCGCCCACGGCGCCGGACCCAACCACATATCATAATCTAAACCTTCGGGCGGTTTCGTAGGTTTTGTGTCACGGCTAATCCTGTTTCCATTATCTCCAATATTGTTGACATTAGGCAATCCCACCTTCACCGTGTGCACCTTACCAATCCGTCCGTTACGAACCAGCTCACAGACAAAGCGGACATTGCGTGTCGAGCGCAGGCTGTTTCCCGTTTGCCATACCCTTCCGTATTTTTTCACCGCATCGCATATCGCCCGGCCCTCGGCGATAGAGTAAGCCAGCGGCTTCTGCGAGAAAATATCCTTACCCGCCCGGGCCGCCATAACGGCGCAGATAGCGTGCCAATGGTCCGGAAGCACTATCGAGACCGCATCGATATCAGCACGGGAAAGCAGCTCACGGAAATCATTGTATGTGGAACAATCATTATTGCCGTACTTGTCGTTGACGATATCACAAGCTCGATTGCAATGAACGGTATCAACATCGCAAACGGCAATAACCTGCACATTATCTCTACCCAGGAAACCCCGCATGTCAACGGTGCCCTGGCCGCCCGGCCTCCAGCCGCCCACTCCGATGCAGCCCATTGTAGTCCGATTGCTCGGCGCTACCGCTCCGGCTTTACCCAACGCAGACGATGAAACAATGTATGGAAACGCCAATGCGCCAACCGCACGGCAAAGAAAAGCTCGTCGACTTACAGTATTATCTCCCATCTCCATCCGAAATTATTATAGGAAATCTTACAAAATTTACATTTCTTACAATATGATTATCATAAATAAGAAATATTTCTTCCAGCGGAATTTTTATAAAAATATCAAAACAACTAAGTCCGGCAGCGAATCTCATCCTTTCCTTCTCACCATCAACGCACCCAGGCAGCGAAAGCAATTTAACGCCTATCAGCACACTAAACTATGACAATAGATTGCTCAACCCCTCCTTTGGTGTATCAATAACTTCCTGTATCTTACTACACTTGGTTTTTGCCGGTGCTTTGCTCTGAAGAATGTTACGTATTATCGTGAATTTCCGATACCAGAAGTGATTAGTCAAGTCATACAATTCATCTTTTAACTCTTTCCGCTTCTTTCTGTCAACAGTTGCAACAATTTTGTTCAGACCGCTTGTAATCCTATATTGAATTTTGTATTCGTCGGTTTTTTTATTGGTCATAACACCTCCAAACTATCAGCGCCTTTTTTCCCAACAACACCGCACCCACGTCAAGCAATAAGACTCTGCCAGGTTCGGGCCTTAGCGCTGTTTGAACTCTTCGGTAAGCAGGCGAATGTGGTTGTTCTCTTCTCTAATAATCTTATCGAGTACATCTTCGCTTGCCGGGTCTCGGGCAAAACCCTTCAGGCCCTGATAGAAAATGGCCGCCTCCTTTGCCCTTCCTATAGCGTCTGTAAGTATCTCTTCTTTCCCTTCTCGGCCGGTCGGCTCCTTGACAGAAGCTGGTTTTTGCGTAAACACGGCAAGACCTGCCATCACTCGCGGATGGGACAATACATAATTATCAGGGTCGAACGTCCCGAATTCACCGGTCTTTTCAGAGAACTCCTTTCTCATCCGTGCATACATCTTCACATGTTTGGCCTTCCAGTTAGCCAGTTCATAACATATATTACGCAGTTCCGGGTCATCGAGTAACTCGGCCGTCTTAAGGTAAAACTTGGCGCCGTCATAGTCGATTTTCTCAGCTATTTGGAGAACCTCAAAGACGTTAAATTTAGTCTCCATCACAGCACCTTTTCGAAAGAGCTTCTCTTCATTTCTTCATTATTTTTGCGTTATTCTCGGTAAGCACATATTACCAGCTTTTTGGGTAAACGGCTATCTTTATTTTTCTTTCTTAAAATCGCCGCACACAAGGCCGACACGAAGACTTTGATTCGTTTCACAGTCACACCCCCTTCTTTACTCGCCCCAATCCTATCATCTTTTGTCGGCTTACTTTTTACTTCGCCCGGTACTGCGTTTCGCTCTAAGGTAGAGCACTGCATCGCCCTTAAAAGGGGCCTCGAATTTCTTCTCTCCCCCCTTTGCCTCTATTGTACCTGTGGATGCAACCTTGCCATTATCCGGATTGAACCATTCGTACTTGTATGTACCGGCCTTGAGATTTATTGTGATAGAAGGTTTATCTGCCGCGGGATTATAGACCAGGTACTCCAGACCAGGATTCGCAAGGCAGTACCTGGTCGAGGCCAGATTATTCCGCGGCAGCATCGCAGCCAGGTCCATTTTCTCGGCATACTGTCGTGTGTAGCCCATGCTCCGGCGAATCGGGTCCCACTTAGGGTCAAACTCATTTCCCAGAACAACACCGTCGTACGGGTCCATAAAGATTGGGTTGTGTCCCCTCAGAAAGCTCTTCCAAACCCACGATTGATTTCCCCCGATTCCCCACAAGTGGTCTGTGTCATTCAGGACAACCTTTCGGCCATCTGCCGGCGGAGGGTTGTCCCTGTAGCCGCCCTCCGCGTTTGGTGAAATCCAATCGGCGGGACTTTTGAACAGTGTCTCGTTCTTTCCCCCGCGGTACTGGAAGGTCATCCCGACCGGATGCTGTTTCGGTTTATCCTTCTCGTAGTTTTTGATATATCGGATTATATGATATTGCCACTCTGTCGAAGGCGGGTGGTTCTCGTTGGAAATTTCGTACAGCACATTATCGAAGCCGTTCACCGTGTCAATGACCTTGCGGACGTATGCCTCCTGTAACGCAGTAACATCTCTATTCGCAAGGGTGTGTATTTCAATCCCTTTGCCGTCTTTGTTTTGGTCGCCGTCGATGCCGTTAATGTTGTTCTTGGGATTAAATGGATGTCCTTCCCAGGCACCCGGAGAAAACTGTAGCCCCCACCCTTCGAATAGCATCACCGACACGTAAATCCCGCGGCCCTGCGCCGCCGAAACACGGCGGCCCAGTCGCTCGAAGTAAGTGGTATTAAACTTCTTGAGATCGAATTTCGGCTTGCCGTCGAGGGCCTTGCCGGGTCCTGTTCGCACCCAGGGCTGCGGCGCGGCCGTATGGAGCTTATTCTCTCTGTTCCCCTTGGTGTTCCAGGATACTAATTCCCACGTCCACATTCGAATGAAGTTATGATTTAGTTTCTCCATCCAGTCTAAACAGGCCTTAAAGTCGAATTTCCGGGGAGGGTCCTTCGGCTCTATATCCACGAGGTTGGACCATGTGTGAGAGCCGGTCAGATAGACCACATCGCCGGTCGCTGTGTTTTGAAAGTAGCGTGGATTCTTTGGGTGGACAGTTAAAGGGCCCATCGGCTGCAAAGACACAGACTTCCGGTTACCACGGGCTTCTGTGGTAATAACGGGTAAATATGAAACTGCTAAAGCAATCAGAATGTAAAGTTTTGTTAATCTCATAATGGCACGACCTCCCACCTAAAATGATATTTTTTGTTTTGCTCACTTCACAAATAGCTGCGCAAAAGTACAATAATCTTACGCAATAGCAGGAAAAAGTCAAACAAATTGCACACTCGGCGGTGGGGACGAGGAGACAATATAATATTAGCGTCTAATCACCCACGCAAAACAGCTTAATCGCTGTTCGGATAAAGAGATGTTGCTCGACAAAAGAATATAAACAAGCTGCTTAGGGTGGTGGTGGGCCGAAACCGGTCCTGAAGCTCCAGACAGTACCGCTGGTTTTACCCCATAAATTGACCTCATCTATCCGCCAGTAGTACGTAGTATTTGTATCCATTGTGCCGGCGTCGTATATTACATCAGTCTGGTTTCGTATAAAGGGCGGCGGATTGGCTTTACCGAAGTACACATCGTGCGAAGCAGCGTCAGCCCCGGCCGTCCAGTTCAAATCATAGTCTATATCGACATCTTTTGCACCATCATATGGATGAGGGCTCGTCGCCGGAGCGGGCAGTGGTGGTATCGTCGTAGCTATAAGCCAGTCTTCCGCTACAGAATTGAGGTCCTTAAAATCCACTGTGCCATCAACCAACGGTAGTGGAGCAATGTCAACAGAATCTTCTTCCTGCCGCCAGTATTTAGCCAGCTTTGAAAAATCCTTAAAGTCCACCTTACCATCCTCATAGAGGTCCGTGTTTCTGGTCTGTTGCGGCTGGGTATATTCAACAATAGTCATTGCCAAGTCATATCCTGTTGCGACACCGTTACGAAATGCCGCTCCATCAGGATAGCTGTTCTCTGATTCCTGAACATACGGCGTAAAGTAGCCAGTGTCGCTGACCTCTATGCAATATATCTGACCTGGAACCAGCATAACGTCATTGGGATTGAAGCTTACCCCAACGAGGTCTGTACTGGAGGCAAAATACGCCCCCTGAGTCGTTTTAATGGGGCCAACTTGTGCACCGTATGGGCCGCCCTGACGAATTCTCCAGGTAAGGTCGAAATTTTCATCGCCGCTTGCGGCAAATAAATCCGCAGCGGCCAAAGATGTGCCGGTAGCAACGAAAGTCTGTCCCCATCGGATGTCACTCAGCCCACCATCGAATTGGCCCGGCCCTGGTCTAAGCCGGCTGTGGGTTACACTCTGATTATTGCGGTCAACAAAGACGGTTATGTTAAGGTCGAAGTTTCTAAGATTACCGTACACGTCATACGCTCTGCCGTACGGATAACTGCTGCCGTCCCGGTCGCGCTTGTAAATAGCACATCCGCCTTCGATGTCTATCATCACGGCATATTTCTTTCCGGGCGTAAGCGGGATCTGGCCTGACGGCCACCTCAGCCACAGGTCGGTATCGGCTCCGAGGCTCTCTTTTGTTTTCGTGGCAAGTAGCGTCCAGTTGCGAACATCGGTATCACCGTTGTCTTCAAGAACACTTACGTCCGCCGATCGGCCATCGTATAGTCCCGCTCCTGCCATCACCCAAGAGATGCCGCGTACTGACGTTCCTGTTGCCAGGAAAGTCTGATACCACGTCCATTGCCAGTCGGTCCACTGGCTCCCTGCTGTGTCTCGAAAGTACGTCGAGTAGTCCACATCAAGGTCTACATTCACCACCGCTGTCTGGCCGTCTACAATCTCAACGTTTGGTACTACCTTTGGCGATGCGAAGAAATCCGGCTGATTCACGAATACCGAATAAATACCGGCAGGCAGATTATCAATACGGTAGTAGCCGTCGCCGGTGGGCGGCTGTCCGGGCGGAGCTCCGAGACGACGACAAGGTCCCACTATGGAATTGTCGCTCGGTGAAAGAAACAGGTCCCATTCGTAAAGGTATTTATACCCCATCGATGGCACGCCTGCGATTTTCTCGAACCGGCCCTGCCCGGTAATCGAGCCGCTGGCGTGTGCAAATGGCCCCGATGCCATCAGAGCTGCTATGATTATGATAGTCCTTACAAACAATAGTCTGAACGTCATTATGGTAAATCCTGCTGAGCACAAGCTGCCGGCCGTCATCAACCGCCAGGACTTGCCCTAAACTGCTTTAAATACTCTTTATCCGGAATATGTAACTTCAAACTTAAAAGAGATTATAACATATTTCAGCAATATTGTCAATCGCCGGAGTTACTCGTGAGGAACCATTTTTTTCAGAGTTTCTTCCATTCATTTAACATAGGTTGTACCAATTGGAATTAATTGTTGCGCCCCTTGTCATTCCGCACTTGCCCGCCCTCGAAAGCTGTGTTCGGGGGATGCGTAATCCAGTAGGTAGGGTGGGGTCTCTACCCCACCATTTTACTTTTCATTTTATATGGTTTGACAAATCCGCTGAAATATGGTAATTTAATTTTTCAGCTTCTTTGCGGAATTTCTTTACTGTTTTATGCGATTGTGGGCCGATTTTTTGGCGAAAATCGGCTCAAACAAAAGATATGGGGGGAAGGAGGATAGAAGGATGAGTGCGACGAGAAATTCAAGCCTTTTGGGCAAAATCACTATATTGGCTTTTATCTGCTTTTTTGTTCTGCCGGCTCAGGCCAAATACGGCGGCGGTACGGGAGAGCCGAATGACCCATATCTGATTTTCGATGCAAACCAGATGAATGCAATTGGCGCCGATTCCAACGACTGGAACAAGCACTTTTTGCTGTGCGCCGATATTGACCTGAGCGGATTCACCGGAACAAGCTTCAACATCATTGGGACTACTAATCCATTTACCGGCGTATTTGACGGCAGCGGTCATACAATCTCAAACTTCACATACACTTCGACAGGGACAGACAATATTGGAATTTTCGGCTATGTTGGGAAATGGGGGGTAAATGCAGAAATCAAAGACTTAAGACTGATTAATCCTGATGTTGATGCGGGAAGCGGATATAATGTTGGAGCGCTGGTTGGCTACCTGGTTTCGGGAACCATCACCAACTGTTACGTTAAAGGCGGCAGCGTTGTGGGAACTGATATTGTCGGCGGGCTTTTGGGATTTAATAATGATGGTAAAATCAACGCCTCCTATGGCACGGACACTGTTACGGGTGATGATCACGTTGGCGGCCTGGTGGGGCAAAATCGTGGAACAATCACCGACTCCCACGGCATGGGCAGCGTTACCGGTGATCTTTTCGTCGGTGGCATAGTGGGACAGAATTATTTGAATGCAACAATCACCAATTGCTTTTCTACGGGAGGCGTTTCGGGAATTCGTTATGCCGGCGGACTGGTGGGAAAGAATTCTGGCACAATCTCCAACTGCTGTTCATCGGATAGCGTCTCTGGGGATGAAAGAATCGGCGGATTGGTGGGATACAACTCTCAGGGCACAATCAACAACTGCTATGCAACCGGTAACATTTCAGGAGATTCGTTTATTGGGGGTCTGATTGGAAGTAATTCAGGAACAATCACCAACTGCTACGCCAATGGCAGCGTTTCGGGAAACCGTTACGTCGGCGGACTGGTGGCAAGGAATTACAGAGAGGTTATAGGTTCTTTCTGGGATACCCAAACCAGCGGGCAGACAACCAGCGATGGTGGAACTGGTTTAACAACAGCAGAAATGCAAACAATAACCACCTTTACCGATGCTGGCTGGGACTTCATAGGTGAAACGGCCAATGGCATTGAAGACATCTGGTTCATTCCAAAACAAGACTATCCCCATCTGTGGTGGGAGGGGATTCAAGTTCCTATGAAACTGACTCCTCGCACACTGAACTGCCGCAGTTATGGCAACTGGGTAAAAGCCCATATTACCTTGCCTCAAGGATTTACTGTTGAAGACGTAGACTCTAACAAACCGGCCGTATTGCATTCTTTTGGTTTTCAATCCGCCCCTCTGTATGTCTCTGTCAATGACAATGAACTGGTCGAAGTCGAGGCGGCCTTTGAGCGCGAGCAGGTCTGCTCGCTAACAGGCGATTGGCCGCAGGCTTTAACTGTTGCCGGCTTCCTGACTGATGGCAATATCTTTCTTGGCACTTCTACGGTCAGGATGATTACTCGTATCCAGCCGGACTTCTGCGATGGAATAGATATGAACAGAGACTCTATGGTGAATTTTCCGGATTATGCCTTATTGCTGAATAGTCAGGTTGAGTTTATTCGTGAGTGAAGATATCAGGTGTAAGATTTTCTGCTTCAATACACAATATAAAACTAATGGCTATTCCGAAACTGCCTGCTTCGTAAGATAGCGAATCGTTATCTCACTCTAATATTTGTTTGTAATACACGTCTAAAATTCCGCCCGTAGGGCTTCCACAATTTTGCATTTTACATTTTAATCTTTAATTTCCTCTCGAGATACGCTTCTGAGTTTACACTGAGTGAAATCGAAGTCAAGTAATCAACTCAAACTGACCGTTTTTTATTGTCATGCTGAGCCGAAGGCGAAGCATCTGGGCCTAACAGCAGAAAATGTCATTTATCGTTGGCCAGATTCTTCGCTTCACTTTGTTGCGCTCAGAATGACAAACTACTATATGTACTTGCAAATAAAAGAGTTACAACTATTGAAGCCCTCGAATCGGTCAGTTTGAGTAATCAATTGAAACGCCAAAACTCCTTCTCATATCCTCCATTCTCAAAACCATCATTCTTAAATCGCGCCATAAGTATATATGCATATACTTATATAGATGAATCACATCCCAGGATTAATAATTCCGTTTGCATCTGCAACCGCTGAGAATTCATCATCAAATTTCTCCTGAAGCTCTGCAATTGAATAACCCCCTGCTGTCACAGCCCCTGCCCCAAGAATCAGAAAAATAACTGAAACTATTTTCCCTTTCATAATCTTATTCATTGTCCTTTAACTCCCTTCTTTTCCACTTCCTGCCTCTGTTTCTTGCAATTAAACAACCCATCCCTAAAGCAAGTAAAATCACAGGTGAAGGTTCAGGTATCTCGGCCACGAAAGAGAATGATGAGCTAGGGTCCCTGCCAGAGACATAATCATCAACCGTACTTAAAGCGACCAATGTATACTGGCCCGGTTCAAGCACCCCGGATATACTAAACTCGGCATACATCGGAGGGTCCCAAGAGAAATCGGGATGGAGCAATTCATCAAGAATCGTCCCCACAGGCCCGGTGAAAAGGATACGCGCAGTGGAAGAACGACCATCGGCCGAAAGTGACCCGGCTATAGAGAATTCCTGTGCTGCTGTCAGCTCAAAAGTCAGGCTGAAAGACGAAATACCTTCTGCAAAATCCCATGTACCCCCACCCCCACTCTCGGCTGACCCGCTGGCTCTGACCGTCGCCCCTACAATCTCTGATAACTGGCTGGCAGATGCCCACAGCCACATCTCGTACCATAACTGTTTAGAGAGTGACACAGTGCTTTCAAAAAGACCATAGTCAGAAGCGGAATCAAGGGTATGCTCCTCATAGCTCCCTGTGTCCGGGTCTCCCCAAAGAAGATCGGCTTGCACATAACGCTCCTGCTCGACAAGCACAACCATCCCCGCTTGAACCGTACCAGCACAGAAGAGCGAAATTATGATTGCCAGAAGTGCGGACAAAATTGCCAATTTGCGATTCATCTCTCTATCTCCTCTTACCGTAGTATAAACCAGCTTCTTCAGATTTTTCTTTGGTTCCCTGCTCATTTTTATAACCCCCTTTTCTTTCCTTAATTGTTGGAATCTGCTCAAATTGTATAAGAACGTGAGCCCGTCCAGCAATTGCTTCTATATTAGCTTTTGCAGCAGCAGCTATTCCTTTGTCAGTAATAAACCGTCTTGATTTAAGAAGAATTTCATCGCCGGCCAAAATTATGTTGATGTTTATAAGAAGGAACGATAAAATAACTAAAATAATCCTCTTTTTCATTATAGCCTCCATACTTTTGCAATGATATCTTTATGATATTTTCAATTTTACATTACTTTCGATTATTTCTTCCTCTTATGAATTAATAAAATAAGTAAACCTGTTCCTAACAATAACATTGAAGCTGGTTCTGGAATTACCTCTATAGATACTGATACAGGCACCTTTCTATCACTATAAGCACCAGAAAGTTTTAACTCACCCGTTATACGGTATGACCCAGGCCCGATAGGGTAGTCGTCATCGCTAACCCAAGGTGTTGCATTATCACTTATCATATCCCAGGTGATTTGGAGCTCTTTAGATTCATACGGCTCCAGATGAAGCATTTCCCAGCCAGATGGGGGGGGAACGCGCATCCACTGCCAGATGTCGGTATTATCATCGTCTGTGACAAAAAAATCACACCAGGGCCCAATTAAAACATCGCCTATATCTACAGGATTTTCAGTCAAATTAGTAACCCTGTATAACATCTCTACGTTTTCGCCTAAATCATAAACGGCTTTATCCGTCTGCAGGTAGTATTCTATACCATCTTCAACTACGGAATTTGGATTAACGAAATTTGCCCT
>SMTZ1_10004107_pt1 | contig 15617 bp, 14 predicted proteins | sample DeeMarSWOR136_30_FD_25667 | JGI IMG/M metagenome (IMG submission 25667)
GATGTGAAGTCTTGATGAAATTTAAAGTCGGCCACCCCGCCGCCTTGATGGAGAAGTATTTTCTCTTGACACGGGAGGCCTCATAGGTGTTATGTGGTTACAGGACGTAAATCTGCTAGAGTCTTAACCTCGAGTTTGGAAATGAAAGGATCAATTCGTTTTATCTTACGTAATATCTCAGCCTGATCGACTTCCAAGTATGCGATATCGATATATGGAAGAACACTAGACATCAATATATCGAAAACATCTGAATCCTTAGGTTTTCTCTGTTTATTATCATAAAACCTGTAAAAAGTTGAAAACGCCCTCATTTTAAGAGAAGGAAAAGCATCAATATTAAAGGTTTGACCATTTGCCTCCAAGGTCTTAATAAACGAAGGAAATTGAAGAGCTAAGTGCTGGTAGTTGATTAATCTAACAAATTCTTTGATTTCCTTTTTTGTATACTTATCCCCAGCAGGAGGGTAGTTTGGGACTAAACTTAGCATTCCATTCAAAATAACTGGTATGTCCCTCTTCCAAATTTCGCGTTGTCTATCGGCGCCGGAGAGGGCTATCAATTTCTTAAGTTTATCTCTGGGATCTGTAATATGTGAATCTCGTAACCCCCATATAGAGCAAATAACTGGATCAATTCTGATAGGATCAGGATATGATTTTATCTCCTCTTCAACGAGCTGATCATGGCCTTTAACAAGTAAACTTGGGAGAATACCAAAGCACTCGTGGTAATCTCTAAAAAGATCCTGCCTTTCCATAATTTCTATGACTGAGAGAGTAGAATAACAGGGCGCTATACGTTCGGAAGCGAATAGGTTAATTAAAGCTGATCTCTCTGGTTCCATTCGTTTAGAAACTTCGCTGACTACATTTGTATCAATATAGGCTAAGCGGAAAATTGTACCACTATAATCAACCGGCATATTCTCTTCCAATCAGAAAATTCACTATAACCACATAACTTATAAATAGATGGTTTTCACTGTGAAGTCTTCATACTGCAAATTATCCATATAACACGCGAATTGCTATGCTTGTAATCTTCATATTTCAAACACATTATGGTCGATTCGAGTTTATGGAAACCATATAACATGCATGGATAAATGTCCTTTCTCACAGGAATCAAAGGGGCTTCTAACTCCCCTACCACCACGGGACTAAGCACATGAGTGTAGATCATGGTTGTTCGCACGTCTTTATGGCCCATCAGATCCTGTACGGTTCGGTTGTCGTATCCCTCACCAAGCAAATTGGTCGCGAAGGAGTGGCGAAATGTATGACAACTGGCTCGCCGAATTATTAATTATACAAACCAGCCTATCCACCTAAACTCTGCAACTTCTGCAGTCTCATTCTCGGCAGACAAATGTTTTTTTGCGTCCTAATAATAGCAAAAAGCTAGTGCACAGTCAAGATAAAGTGGGCGTAGTAAAGACAAAGCTGACAAGAAAGCCCTCCCCAATTAATGAGGAGGGCCTTTGTTAACCGAGATTAGAGACTCGGGATTCGAGAATCCTGAGAAAACCGGGATCCGAGAACCGTGGAAAGCCGAGACCAGAAATTCGAGATTCGAGACTCATGACTCGTGAAAAACCTGCCAACTGTAACTGTCAACTGCCAATCGTCTTTTACTGCCTCCTGCCCACTGCCTACTCTCTTTTCATTGCCAACTGCCACTGTCATTTCTATTGCCATTGCCACTGCTTCCTGCCGACCTTTTTCCACCAGCATCAAGCATCCAGGATCCAGCATTACTTCTTGGTCAGCTCCCAAACCCCATCCCAATCGTCGGGTGGGGGAGAAGTTTGATACTCTTTGCAGCGCTTCATGTACACCTGGGCCACTGGATCTTGCTGCAAGCCCCGGAAGATCTCCACGGCCGCAGTCCACTTTCTGTGACGATACAGGTCCAGACCTTTGCGGAATCTCTCCAGTTTCTGAAGGCGCTGCTCATCCAATTCTCCCCTCCGAGCCAACAACTCAAAGATTCGCACCGGCTCGGTCTTGCCCACCACCCGGATCAGGTCCACCTCACGAGCCTCTATGAACTCCTGGGCCTCTTGGTAAGCCTCCTGGCCAGCAAGGATGTAGATCCCGTACTGTTTACAGGCCCCCTCCAGGCGAGCTCCCAGATTGACGGAATCGCCCAGCACGCTGTAGTCGAACCGATCCCGGGAGCCCATGTTACCCACCACCATGGGGCCCGTGTTGACACCGATGCGCATGAACAGCTCCCGGCCGCTTTTCTGGCGAATTTGATCCCTCAACTGCGCCAGACGATGCTGACAATCCAGGGCCGCCAGACAGGCTCTTTTGGCATGGTCCGGCTGATCCAGGGGCGCGTTCCAAAAGGCCACGATGGCGTCTCCGATGTATTTATCCACGGTGCCACCTTGGGCGAATATAATTTGGGTCATCTCGGAGAGATAGAGGTTGAGAAGCTCGGTGAGATCCTCTGGACTCAGGCTCTCGGCCACGGAGGTGAATCCGACCACGTCGGAGAAGAAGACGGACATCTCACGTCGCTGACCACCCAGACTCAGCTTGCTGGGATCCTTGAGGATCTGATCTATGACCTGATGACTCAGGTAATGGCGGAATACTTTCTTGACGAAGCGTTTCTGCCGACCCTCCAGGGCATAGTTGAGCACGGAGCCCCCGGCAAATGAGATCAGCCCTCCGGCCAGAGGGGCCACAAAGGGGAGCCAGAAGCCTTCACCGAAAGCGGAGATGGCCGCGACAAAGGGAATAGCCAGGCAGATGAGGGACCACAAGGACATCTGCCAGATCTGTTTGGGCAGGGAGACGGCCAGAGCCGTGACCAGGGACAACAAGACGATCAGAAGCGCCGTTGCTAGAGGATGAACCCAGGAGAAGAAGTCGCGCTGAAGGAGATTGTCGATGACCGTGGCGTGTACCTCCACACCGGGATAAACGGAGCTGAAGGGAGTGGGGCGGAGGTCCAACAGACCAGGGGCGCTGAAACCCACTAAAACGATTTTGTCCTGAAACATGGATGGATTCAGCTGGGGCTCCAGGCCCTCTTCCAGCTGAAGCTGTGACTGGATGACGCTGGCCATGGAGACGCTTCGATAGGTGCCATCTGGACCGTAGTACTTGATGATCAGGCGGCCATTTTCATCCAGGGGCACCTTTCTGCCGGAGAGCTCCAGATTTCCATCGCCCCTGACTAAAAAAGCCCCGCCCAGGACCTGGTGCGCCACGGCCAGGGGAAGGGCCGGATAAAGGGCGTTTTGGTAGGAGAAAATCAGGGGCAGGCGACGGAAGATCCCGTCGCCGTCTGGATCGAAGCGGACATTTCCCACGGAGCGCGCTGCGCTCAAAATCTCCTCCACCGAAAGCGTCGCGGAGCGCTGGAAAACTGTCTTTTCCTGAGGAAAGTCGGCCATCTCAATGGCGTGCCTTTTGAGGATGTTCTCTCCCACGGTGTCTCGAGCGGCTGCTTCCTGGCCGCTCAGGAACAAGGCCAAAGCCACATTTCCCGCCTCAGAGATGGACTGGCCGAAGGAGAGGTCATCCTCCATGCCGTAGACAGAGCTTTCTGAGAAGAGCACATCGAAGACTATCGCTCGTGCTCCACCAGACCGGAAGTAGTGAACGGCCGCTGCATAGAGCTGCCGGGGCCAGGGCCACGCCAGGCCCTCGGCCTCGTAGAAATCAAGGCTCTGTTGATCTACCAACACGATGACGATCTCTGTACTGGCTCGGCCCGGGCGGGAGAATCTTCGCAGCCGCCAGTCCCAGCTTTTCCATTCCAGGCTATGGAAAAGGCCCGCCACGTGGAGCAGCAGAATGACCAGGCCTACACATAGGCCCAGAATCCCTCCCCGGATAATCTTCTCTGTTCGGACTTGCGCCATGCGACTTATCCTACAGTCATCTGAAAGCGCTTCGTTCTGGTTGGCTCCACTGCTCGACTATAGCTCTTAGAGGCGATCTCCTGCTGAACCTTCTCCAGGCGATCCTGAGGAACCGGATGGGTTTTGAAGAATCCCAGCCCCGTGGTCTTCTGAGCGCTCGTGACCATGGCCTGGAGGGATTGCACCATGCCAGAGCAGGCGTAGCCGGCTAAATGTGAATATTTCAGGCCCAGGCGATCGGCCTCGTACTCCTGCTGGCGACTGTAACCTTTTATTACCAGTTGGTCGACGATGTCCCCCAAGGCTCCATCGAAGGCCTCGGTCAGCCTGTTTAGTTGCTCCTGGGTGTAGTGTTTGGAAGTTTCTTTGAGCAGCACGTCGAAGGCCTCCATAAGCCTCGATTTCTTGATGGCCTTGAGACCGTGCTTGGCGCAAACATGTCCCACCTCGTGGGCCAGTATGTTGGCGAGGGCTTCCTCGTTCCTGCAGGTGCCCAGGAGTCCTCGAGTGATGAAGATGAAACCGCCCGGGCAGGCGAAAGCGTTGATCTCTTCAGTATCCAACAATAGGAAATGGTAACCGCCATAAAGTTCAGGTCGGTCAGAGGCATACGCCACGGCGTTGCCCACCCGGTTAATATATGTCGTCAGCGATGTGTTCTCGTAAACCTGGTAGGAAGTCAGGATTTTGGCCGCCACCGAGCGGCCCAGGTAATACTCCTGCTCCCCGGTGAGGTCGGCAAAGCTGTGCTCCACGGCTGCGGTTACCCTGTCGATGGACTCCTTCTGTTGCTCATCGATGACGCCCTCTTCTTCCAAGATTTTGGTGCCCATTTGGCTCACGCTGGCGCAGGAAAGGAGCAGAAGCATCACCAGGAACATGGTCATATTCTTTCTCATAGCCTTCATCTCCCACCCCCGTATTCTCCGAGCTTACCCTCCCTGAAGAAGCGCTCCATCTCGGCCTCGGTGACCACCATCTGGTCCATACGATCTACCCATGTGTAGTCCAGTTCCGTGGACTTGCGGTACTCCTGTTCCACCTGCTCATTAAAACCCTTGCCTGCCAGGGCTACCTCGTCGGCGCTGGTCTCTTCCTGGGCTGTTCTCTGGGCTGTTACGGTGAACTTAGGGGTCGTCACAGCGCTGGAGTGAATCCAGCCGGTCGTTCCTGCTGAGGTCTGGGCATGAATCCAGCCATCCTGCTCCGACAGTTTCTCCAGCGATTCCCCAAACCGGAGGGTGGCCATGGAGCTGGCGTAGAACTTCGGGCTTCTCCGCAGCTTGGTTGATTTGACCCGGACCTTCAAGCTCGTGGCGGCCATCAGCAGGCCTGCGGAGAGCAGCAGTGCCGACAACGCGATGAAAAGGATTTTCTTGGTCAAGCGGCACCTCCTTGTGAGATGAGTTTGATGAGAGTTGAAATGTGCCCGTGTCGATTCAGCGGCACTTCAAGTATAATTGGTCACGGGACTTGATGTCAAGCCTTTATTTCTCGACATCTCGTGGGATCAATTTGGGCGCGACAAACAGTGTCTTTTCCCTCTCTATGGCCACCAAGCCGGGTTTTGCGCCCCTCGGTTTACGCACGTATCGTTTCTCTGTGTAGACCACAGGCGCCGTTTTGGAATGGCGGGCGCGGCTAAAATAGGCGGCCACCGAGGCAGCTTCCTCAAGGACTTTTTTGCTAGGTGCCTCCTTGCGCCCTTCCCGGCGAAGGATCACGTGAGAGCCAGAAACTCCTTGGGCATGAAACCACAAATCCCGGTGATCGGCCATCCTGTGGGTAAGCAACTCATTCTCCCGGTTGTTTCGCCCCACCCATAAAGTCCACCCGTCGCCCAAAGTGAAGGTCAATGGCTGCTTCCTGGATCTTCGATCTCTGGACGATCTTCCGGCGCCTTCCGAGAAGATTTGAATGCCTAGCTGGCTGAGTTGGCTTTTGATCTCCTCCATTTTGTCCCTCTGGGAGGAAGCCCGAAGGGCCTGTCTGAGGCCTTCCAGCTTTTGAAGAAATAGGTCTACTTCCTGGAACCGACTTTCGATTTTAGGCAGCCCCGCTTTGGCCTTGCGAAACCGTTTGAAATACCGCTGAGCGTTATCCGCTGGGCTTAACCTGGGATCCAGAGGGACCAGAATCGCCTTGCCTCCTGTGGAGTAGGGGTCGGGCAAATGTGCTTGGGACATGCCTTTTTTCAATCGAGCCATATTTGCAGCGATGACCTCGCCAAGTTTCTTATATTCCTCGGCCCTTCGAGAATCGGAGAGACCGACCTCCAATTTCTTCAAGGCCCTTCGGCCTCTCCGCAGCGCCCTGTTCATGGCGGCGGCCATGGCCCTTCTGTCTTTTTCTCCAGCCCACCGTTCTGTGAAATTACCAAAGAGGTACTCCAGTGCCTGGCTCAGGGTGGCAAAGAAGCGCTTTTGACCATGGGGTACCGATTCCGGTTCGTAAGGGAGCAGGGTCTGGCTGTGGTTCTTTAGGCCCAAGATCAGCGTGGGGCGGGGAGGACCGCTTTCCAATTCTCGTACCCATGTGTCCACGATCTTCCAGAGATTCAAAAGCTCAGTTTCCCTCACCTTCGATATGGACATGCTTATATCGAGGCTTTTCCGTAAGAACAGCTCGTTCAAGAGAAAGCCGGACGCCCACGGGAGACATCTGATAAGTGCCTTCTCTAGTTGTTCTCGAGGATGAAGACGGGCTGCCTTCAGGAATTCTTCCGGAGAACTTGTCCGGGGGTGAACTCCCCCGAGCCTGGGAGGTGGTTGATAGGGGTGGTTGGGCAGAACGTGTCGAACGCGGCTCATCTCTCTGGTAACCTGCCGAAGGACCTCCGTGATCACCCCGCTAGCCAAGTCCACCATGATCATATTTTGGCGACGAGGAATAAGCTCCAGGATCAGGGCCCGCTGGCGAACTCCATGAATTTCCTCGATCTTTCGAAACTCAATGCGCAGAATTCTGTCATATCGCCACTGTTCAACAGAGGTGATGGTGTAGCCATCCAGGAGTCGTCGGAGGCTCCGCACGAAGGGACTCTTCCGTCCAGCGAGATGGGGCTTGGTGCAGAGAAAAGGGAAAAAACAGCTGGGATGAGTGCCCACGCAGAGGAAGGTGGTCTGCAAAGCTCTGGCAGCCTGCAAACACAGTCCCGTCCCGAAAAGAGATTCCACTCCTGTGATGATGCCGCCAACCCAGCTCTTTCGCAATTCTCCGGCTAGGGCAGTGATGGTGAGTAAGGGAAGGTTCATTTGAATCTTACGTTTCCAAAACAGTTCAGGAGACAGGTAATGTCACGAAGTTCACGTCTCTTGTAAAAGGCGGCCAATTTTGAAGGAGATGTGCATATAATATCGACATACTCGCCTCTTGTCAATATTTTCCTTCCCAAAGGGGAATTTTTAAGAGAAGTCAAGATTTGAATTGACAATCAATAACATCTTTTGTATATATTGGGTTTGTTAAAAAACTGGAGGCGGATATGATCACCAGCATGACGGGTTGCGGACAGGGTCAGCTGGAGCGTGACAATGTGAAGCTTGGGTTGGAACTACGCTCGGTGAACAGCCGTTTCTTAGACATTCAGATTCGCATGCCCAAATTCCTTCAAGCTCTGGAGTCGCGTGTCAAAGATGTGGTTCAGAAAACCATTAAGCGTGGGAAAATTAACCTGTCTCTGACTTGGGAGGAACTTGAGGAGGGCTCGACGCGGATGACCTTAGACTCGGATGCGGCCAGAGCGTTTCATAGACTCCTCACTGATCTCAAAGACGTTCTTGGGCTCGCCGACGACGTTCGTCTCGAGCATCTGGTTACTTTTTCCGAGATATTCAAGCAGGAGAGAGAGGAATTGGACCTGGAAAAAGCTTGGGCTCTGGTGGAACAAATCGTGGGAGCAGGTGTGGAGGATTTGCAGCGCATGCGGCTCATGGAGGGCGAACAGCTTCATCGAGACATGGCCCAGCGGATTCAACGGTTGGAGGAGATTGTCTCGGAGATCGAAGAGCTCTATCCCCAGAAAGTGGAGCAGGTAAGAACGCATCTGAGGGACAAAATCGCTGCTCTTCTGAATTCTCCTGAGGTGGATGAGCAGCGTCTGGCCATGGAAGTGGCTGTGGTGGCCGAAAGGGTCGATATCACCGAAGAATGCGTGCGATTTCACAGTCACAACAAGCTCTTTCTTTCCGTCTTGGATAACTCAGGTCCCGTGGGCCGAAAACTGACTTTTCTGCTCCAGGAGATGAATCGAGAGGCGAACACCATGGGATCAAAGGCCAATGATGTTCAGGTGGCTCATCTGGTGGTGGAGATTAAGGAGGAAATTGAGCGAATTCGCGAGCAGGTCCAGAACGTAGAGTAGCGGATTGTGAATTGTTCAGCATACCTTTCATCTCGCTAGCTCCGGTTGCTCTGCCAGTGAAATGTCTGAAAGAGCAGGTTTTTCTCGAAGACGACTCAGTGATGCTACCTAAGGCATCAGGATGCACGCTCTTTTTCAGACCGAAGGCTGCCGTACGATTTTCTTGGTCGTCGGCGCACAACCTGCCACAAACGCCTGATAACCAGCTGCTGAAGGAGCAGCCAAGGTGATCAAAGAAGGCCTCTTGGTGGTGATCTCCTCGCCATCGGGTGGGGGTAAAACCACTATTTGTAATGAGTTGAGAAAACAAAACCCTTCCTATCAGTATTCTGTCTCGGTGACCACCAGACCCAGGCGTGCGGTGGAGATAGATGGTCAGCACTATTGCTTTGTCTCCCATGATGAATTCCATCGTCGTATTCAAGAGGGGCAATTCGCTGAGTGGGCGCAGGTGCATAACCACTACTACGGTACTCGAAGGGCTTTTGTCGATAGAGTATTGCGGAATGCTCAGGTATCTCTTTTTGATTTAGACATCCAGGGAGGGCTTGGCATCAAGAAGGCTTATCCTCAGAGCGTGCTGATATTCGTCCTGCCCCCATCTATGGAGGTGCTGGAAAAACGACTCAGAGCTAGAAAGACCGACGACGAACAGGTCATCAGAACTCGTCTTGAAAATGCCAAGGCCGAACTGAAATATTGGCCGCAATATGATTATGTGGTGTTCAATGACCGATTAGGTTTGGCGGTACAACAGGTGCAGGCCATCATCGATGCAGAGTTGTGCAGAGTGAGCCGGGTGAAATTATCGGAATGATGGCAGAAACGCTCTTTCATAGGAGGTGGAGCCTATGAACTATGTGAGCGCTGAGGAGCTGGCGGGGAAGGCAACTAACAAGTATGAGGCGGTTGTTGTGGCCGCCATGCGCGCACGACAGCTTAACCTGTTGGAAAAGAAGTTGAGAGAAATGGAGAGCGTAAAGGCAGGGGAAGAAGAGGAGGAGGGGTTGGAGGAGGAGAACAAAAAGTTAAAGGTCACCGTTATTGCCTTGAAGGAGCTCGTCGAGGGCAAGATCAAGTTCCGCCAAGAGGGAGGGTAATTCTGGTTGTGGGAAGGATAAGATGGTAAATTCTTTGGTCATAGTTGAATCACCTGCTAAGGCCCGTACAATCAAAAGGTTTCTCGGGAAGGGTTTCGAGGTTAAAGCTTCCATGGGGCACATCAAAGATTTGCCTGAGAAAGAATTGGGCGTTGATGTGCAGCATGGGTATCAGCCTCATTATACCATAGTAAAGGGCAAACAGAAGGTGATCAAGGAGCTGAAAACCTCGGCTCGAAAAGCGGAAGCGATCTATCTGGCTCCCGATCCGGATCGGGAGGGTGAGGCCATCGCCTGGCATGTGGCTCAGGTGCTGGGTGTAGACGGGAAGAAGATTCACCGTATCCTCTTTAACGAGGTGACTAAAAGAGCTGTGTCAGCCGCCGTGAAGCACCCTCGTGCCATCGACATGAGCCTGGTGAATGCTCAGCAGGCGCGGCGCATCATGGATCGTCTGGTGGGTTATAAGGTCAGTCCGTTCTTGTGGCGAACCCTTTACAGAGGATTGAGCGCCGGCAGGGTTCAGTCTGTGGCCCTGCGCCTGATCTGCGAACGTGAAGAGCGCATCGAGCAATTCGTTCCTCAGGAATACTGGAGCATCGCCGCCAACCTTCGGGGCAAAGAGGGTGGCCCGTTCGTCGCCCTGTTGGCCACTATTGATGGTCACAAAGCTGCCGTTCCAGATCAGGCAGAGGCTGAGCGAATTGTGGAGTTGCTGCGGGAAAAATCCTTCACCGTGACCAAGGTGGAGCATCAGAAACAGTCCCGGCACCCTCCCCCGCCCTTCATCACAAGCAGCCTTCAACAAGATGCCGCCAGAGCCCTGGGCTTCAATGTTCGCAAAACGATGCGAGTGGCACAACAGCTCTATGAGGGCCTAGACATCGGCCAGCAGAGCCCCGTCGGTCTCATCACCTATATGAGGACCGATGCTCCCAGGGTAGCTCAAGAAGCGCTACAGGAGGTTCGCCGTTTCATCGAAGCGAAGTTCGGAAAGGCGTATCTGCCCGCTGAGCCACGCCGATATAAGTCCAAGCGCGGTGCTCAGGAGGCCCATGAGGCCATCCGTCCCACCTCAGTTTCTCGTAGGCCTGAGGACATCAAGCCTCACCTGGAAAAGGATCAGTATAGACTTTACCAGCTCATTTGGAAGCGGTTTGTGGCCTCTCAGATGAAATCGGCCGTGTTCGATGTCACCAAAGTGTTGATAGAGGCGAACGGCCATGCCTTTAAGGCAACAGGCTCTGCGCCCATCTTCGATGGTTTTCTTTCTATTTATCAAGAGAGCCAGGAGGAGAAAACCAAGGAAGAGGAGGGGATGTTACCTCCTCTGTCCCAGGGCGAGCGCCTTAAGCTGTTAACCTTAACCCCAGAACAGCATTTTACCAAACCGCCCCCACGATTTACCGAGGCAAGTCTGGTGAAGGCCTTAGAAACGGAAGGTATCGGACGCCCCAGCACATATGCCCAGATCATCACTACCCTTAGGAATCGCACCTATGTCCACATGGAGCAGAAACGATTTGCGCCCACCGATTTGGGCAGAACTGTCAACAAGCTGCTGGTCCAGAATTTTCCGGACATATTCGGCGTGAAATTCACAGCCAAAATGGAGGAGGAGCTGGATCGAGTGGAGACAGGGGAATACAAGTGGGTGGAGGTGCTGGACGATTTCTATCAGCCCTTCAGTCGAGTTTTGGAAGAGGCTAACAAAAAGAAAGCTGACCTGAAAAGCTCCCTTCAGGAGCCTACCGATCAGATCTGTGAGAAGTGCGGTGGGGAAATGGTGGTCAAGTGGGGGCGAAACGGGCGGTTCTTGGCGTGTTCCAACTTTCCTCAGTGTCGGAACACAAAGCCCATGCCCGGAGAGGAACCAGAGGTGGCTACCAGCGAGGTCTGTGATAGATGTGGCTCTCTTATGGTTGTCAAAACCGGACGGTTCGGTCGATTTTTGGCTTGCTCCAAATATCCCACTTGCCGAAATACAAAACCACTACGCATCGGTGTCCGCTGTCCTCAGGAGGGTTGTGAGGGACACCTGATAGAGCGCAAGACCAAATCTGGCAAGCTATTTTATGGATGCAGCCAGTACCCAGCCTGCACCTTCGCGAGCTGGCAAAAGCCGGTAGATAGAGTCTGTCCCCACTGCGGTGCCAGGCCCCTGGTGGAGAGACAGACCAAAGCCAAGGGGAAATTCTATCATTGCCTCAAGTGCGGAGAGGAATCAAGTCCAGAGGAGGTGGAAGGGGAGTAGTGATCTTCGCGTCCCGGTAATCGTGTCTGGTGCCCAGGTCATAGGAGGAGGTCTCGCTGGCTGTGAAGCGGCATGGCAAATGGCCGAGCGGGGCATTTCCGTCGATCTCTTTGAGATGCGCCCCGGAAAGCAGACGCCGGCACATAAGACCGGATGTCTGGCCGAGCTGGTGTGCAGTAACTCTTTGAAATCAGATTCCCCCACCACAGCCAGTGGCATTTTGAAGAGGGAGCTTCGCTGTCTCGACTCCCTCATTCTTCGTATTGCAGAGGAAACAGCTGTCCCCGCTGGATCTGCACTGGCCGTGGATCGCCAACGGTTCGCTGATAGGGTCACAGAGGTAATCAGCGGGCACCACCTTATCAGGGTGGTCAGGGAGGAGGTGAGAGAACTTCCCCGGGGAGTCCCCCTGGTGGTGGCCAGTGGCCCTTTGACATCTAAGGTGTTTTCCCAATCTATGCAAGGTTTGCTGGGTGAAAGCAACCTATACTTTTACGACGCCATCGCACCCCTGATAGCTGCCAGCAGTCTCGATTACCACAAGATTTTTCTCGGTTCGCGTTACCAAAAAGGTGATCCCGCCTACCTGAACTGTCCTATGGATAAAAGCGAGTATCTGACTTTTCACGATGGGCTCTTATCTGCACAAACAGTGCCGATGCGTTCCTTCGAGGAAAAGCTTTTTTTTGAGCCTTGCTTGCCTGTTGAGGAGTTGGCCCGAAGGGGGCCCAGAACTTTAGCATTTGGTCCCATGAAAGCCGTGGGATTGACGGACCCGCGAACGGGGCGCAGGCCTTATGCGATCGTTCAACTCCGCCAGGACAACACCGAAGCCACCGTTTACAATATGGTGGGGTTTCAGACTCGTCTTCGACGGGGGGAGCAACGGAGAGTTTTCAGGCTCATTCCCGGCCTGCAGCAAGCCGAATTTCTTCGTTATGGGAGTGTTCACCGGAACACCTTCGTCTGTGGTCCTCGCATTTTACAGCCCACCATGCAGACACGAGAGGACGAGAGGGTCTTTCTGGCCGGCCAAATAACGGGAGGTGAGGGCTACGTGGAGTCGGTAAGCACAGGCTTGCTGGCCGGATTAAATCTGACTCGTGTGATTCGAGGACAAGAACCAGTGGTTCCGCCCCGGACAACGGCGGTGGGGTCCCTATGTCGCTACCTTTCCCAAGCCGATGGGGATCATTTTCAGCCCATGAATGTCAATTTTGGCCTATTGCCGCCCCTGGATGACCCTCCCCGGAAAAGGGAACAGAGGAACAGAGCAATGGCTCGAAGAGCGTTAAGGGATCTTTCGGATTGGATAGACAGAGAGGAGATGAAGAAGGGTGCCCACCATAGAGAAGATGGTCAAGCAATTTCTCATCTCACTTGCCTTGGAGAGGAACTACTCTGAAAACACCGTTAAGGCTTACAACAACGACCTGGCCCAGTTCCAGCAATTTCTCAGAAAGCAGCTTGGTCAGCCCAGGGTCTCCTTGGGAGAGATCAACAGGTTAGCCATACGCCACTTCCTGGGGACCCTCCATCTGGAAGGCTACAACAGCAGATCCATCATGCGGAAACTCACGGCCATCCGTTCTTTTTGCCGGCATCTGTGCCGGCAAGGCCTTTTGCAGTCCAATCCTGCAGCTCATTTGATGCCCATGCGCTGGGAGAAAAGGTTGCCCACCTTTCTCGATGTGGCGCAGGCGGCCAAGGTCATGGATCTCCCCGATCGAGAAACTGCGTTGGGGCTTCGTGATTGGGCTATTCTTGAGCTGCTCTACGGAACGGGCATTCGCCTGATGGAACTGGTGAGTTTGAATCGCTCGGCCTTGGATCTTCTTGGAGAAGTGGTTAAAGTCCGGGGCAAGGGGAAAAAAGAGCGTATCATCCCCATCGGCGGGAAGGCCGTGGAGGCGTTACGAGCCTATTTGATACGGCGAAAGGAGTTGGTGGCCTAGGGCAAAAAGGGCTCGACGGAAGCGGTATTTTTAAACTATCGGGGTGGAAGGATCTCGGGGCGTAGTGTGCGTCGCATTGTGAATAAATATCTCCACCAGGTATCCGAGGAGGAACACCTCAGTCCCCACCTTCTGCGGCACACCTTCGCCACCCACATGCTGGACGCCGGAGCCGACCTGCGAGCTGTGAAAGAGTTGCTGGGGCATACCAGTCTCTCTTCAACTCAGATTTATACTCATGTGACTGTGGAGAAGCTGCGTAAGGTTTACGATCAAGCACACCCCAGGGCGTAAGACGGGAAACGACATATGGAAGAATATGTGGGCGCCATTCACATTCACTCCAATTATTCCGACGGCACGAAATCCATCCCGGATATCGCTCAGATCGCGCAATCTGTGGACTTAGATTTTCTTCTTTTCGCCGATCATATGACACTGAAGCCCCTGGAAGACGGTCACGAGGGTTGGCATGACAAAGTGTTGGTGCTCATAGGCTATGAGATCCAGGACCCGGACAATCGGAATCACTATTTGGCCTTTGATGTAGATCAGGTGGTATCCCGGGATCTCGCTGCTCCCGAATATGTCAGTCAGATCCGAAAGTCGGGAGGGTTGGGTTTTATCGCCCACCCCGACGAGGTACGACATGCCTTTGATAAATATCCCCCTTATCCCTGGACTCACTGGGAGATCGATGGATTCGATGGCATAGAGATATGGAACCATATGTCGGAGTGGATGGAGGGACTCACCAAAAAGAATCGGATCAAAATGATCCTTTCGCCCCGCAAGCTCCTAAAAGGCCCTACAAAATTTACCTTGCAGAAATGGGATCAGCTCAATAGCCAGCGGAGGGTGGTGGGCATTGGTGCCATCGACGTTCATGCTTATGCCTATCGGCTATGGCCCTTTACCCTCACCATTTTTCCTTACAAAGTCCAATTTCAGTCCATCCGTACACACTTGCTGATGGACCGGCTTTTAAGCCAGGACCTGGAGGATGACAAGCGAACCGTTTACAATGCCCTTCGTTCAGGCAATTTGTTCGTGTCCAATTATCGCTGGGGAGACGCTCGGGGCTTTCGTTTCTGGGCGAGCCATAACGATAGGTGGGCTTATATGGGTCAGTCCATCCCGTGTCTTCAGGGCGTTGATCTATTGGCTCGCATGCCGGTGGATTGCCAGATATACTTGGTCAAAGACGGCCAGCGAATCTATCAAGCTTTCGGCAGAGAGCTGTTTCACCGCACCGACTTGCCTGGAGCCTATCGTGTGGAGGCTTTTCGGGGTAAGAGGGCATGGATTTACTCCAATCACATACGGTTGACAGCATCTCAGGAATAAGAGCCAAAAAAGGTCTTGACAAGGGGCGGATTTTCGGTATATTCGGTATATTCATGCACATAAAATAATACCGAGTATAAAAGGGCGGGAATAGCTCAGCTGGTAGAGCACCACCTTGCCAAGGTGGACGTCGCGGGTTCAAGTCCCGTTTCCCGCTCCATTTTCATGGCGGCATAGCCAAGGGGCTAAGGCAGAGGTCTGCAAAACCTCTATCCCCGGTTCGAATCCGGGTGCCGCCTCTTTTTTCGTTTATCGACCGTCGTTTGTCGGTCTCGAAGCTCGTTACGTTTGTGGATGGTCGGACTTCGTTAGTCGTTCGACCTTCTATCTTTATGATACAAAATGACGCTCTACAACGAACGAGAGACGAATCACGTTACGTCCTTCGAAACCGATAAACGATTTACGAAGATCGTGGCGGAGGGGATAGGAATTGTGGAAAACTAAAAAGCGCCGAGGGGTTGGAGTAACCCTTCGGCGCTTTTTTTCCCCTTAGAAAAGGGAGGGGTGGGAAAATGCCGGAGGTCGGACTCGAACCGACACGAGCCGAGGCTCGGGGGATTTTGAGTCCCCTGCGTCTACCAAGTTTCACCACTCCGGCACGTTTATTATCATATTATCAAAAACGAGCCCCTTGTCAAGTCTTTTTTTGCGGTTTTTTTTAGCAAACTCATAAGCAATCTCTATTTCTTGGGAGACTACAGTCATCTT
>SMTZ1_10003572_pt1 | contig 15612 bp, 16 predicted proteins | sample DeeMarSWOR136_30_FD_25667 | JGI IMG/M metagenome (IMG submission 25667)
TTTTATTTTTTTATTATGAACAATGAGAATATTCTCTCCCGGACCTTCCGCAATCCTCCCTTCTACATTTAAAAATATGCCTTCATCAAATCCTTGAGTACGGGCAAAACTACCCTCTATATTTGATTGAGCATAAATGCCTCCTACTTTTGCTCTCATGTCCAGTTGGCTCACATGTACTCTTCGACGTGGTAACAAGAGGGTATGTACACCCTTTTCGAGTGCTTCTTCGCCCAGATAAGCGCCCCATGCCCAACAGGCTACTGTTAATTCTACCGGACATGCTTTGGGTACTAAACCAAGGTTACCATATCCATAAAATAAATTCGGTCTGATGTAAGCAGTTCTTAATTTGTTTTCTTTCATCACCAGTTTGATAACACTAATTATCATTTCTTTCGTATATGGTACCTTCATATTCATCACCTGGGCCGAAAGAAAAAACCTGTTCATATGATCTTCCAGACGAAATATCGCCGGTCCTTTATCGGTATGATATGCCCTTATACCCTCGAAAACAGAGCTACCATAATGAACAGCATGACTCATCACATGCACTTGGGTAGTGTTCCAATCATAAATATTTCCCATATGCCAGAACTTTTTCGCACCCGGAAAAAATTTGGTATCAAACATGATATCCTCCATTCTGACGCCTATCTTCATATGAAAGATAAAAAAACCCGGCGGATTAAACCGGGATCTTCATCTTATGAACTTCATTCAAAACACCGCTGGTTTAAACATAAAAAGCAATTTTTACACGAAAAGAACAGTCTGTTTTTCAAAAATTTTATCCAATCATAATAATAAAGTCAAGTGAATTTAAAATTATGAAAGAGTGATATTACAAATATTTCATGGAAAAACAAGCATGCTAATTAGTTCAGATTAAACATATTTCCTTTAAAATCATGTTTGATTAGCTTAAGGTATTTATTACTATAATATTAAAAATTTTTCAACTATATTTTGATCAATTAGTTAAAAAGGTTCGAGACATACTTTTAGGTCATAAATTGAAGATTACAACAGGGGAATAAACAGATTCTTTAAAGATCATAAATAACAGAAAATACATATATTTTGGGAAATTTTAATTTTCAAAAATCAATTGACATTTCTTGCTTATTTTATTAAACTTTTTTTCATACAGACCTATTTTCATAGTAATTTAAGTATAAAATAATATAGAACTTAGAAACATAAACAGGCACGGAGGAAAAATGGCTGCGAAAGGTTCCAGAGGTTCCTTTTTACTGGAAATTCTCATTGTTCTATTAGCCTTACTTTTAATCGCTGTGATCATTGTACCTAATCAAATCTGGGAAGAGGAAGAGCAAATATCAACCAGATGTCGCAATAATATGAATGCTATTTTTGAAGCGGAGCGCTTTTACTACCAGAGATTTGGCAACTTCACTGATTCACTATCCAAAATGTTAACGGTAGTTCAATCAGACTCTGGATTGCAAGAACGCCAGACTCTTGTATCATTAACGCAAAGCTTTATGAAGGTAGTAGATAATGTTCTTTCTATTCCAAGCGTTGAAATGATTTCAAAAATTTCGCAAGCCTCCTTTGAAATTACTGGAGATTTATATGGGAATGAAAGATATTTTCGCAAATATAATGAAATTGCCAAAAATGCCCAGCAGATTGTTCGAGAAATGGTCAGAATTGATTCAAGTATCGCATTCCCTAATTTATCCCGTACTAAACTTTTCGTTGATTCACTCAGATATCTGAAAGAAAGTGTCTCAGATTATCAGCTTCAGATTGCCATTCTAAAAGCCATCAATTCAGTTGATTCTTTAAAACTTTATTATACAAAAATTGAGAAAGACGCCTTCAATAACTTCTGGCGTGAAGAGTATACCAAGATTTCTCAATTTATCTCCGATATTCGGGCTACTGATATCAGCAAAGTTTCGACGGTTCCGGATAGATTAAAGAAATTTATTGACCAGATCAATGGTAGTGTAAACATTTTAAATTCCGCAAATGAATCAAAAGATGCCCAAGGTATCGAAGTCCAAAAGCAAAATCTCACTGAACTCCACCAGAAATTTCTATCCCCGGAATTTTTTATATTAACTAAAAGATATAGTCTCACCTCTCTGAATGAAGTAGATTCAATACTGATCAACGTTTCCCAGGAAGATTTCTACTGTCCGGACGCAAAAGAAACCTATCTCATGGATACAACGAAAAAAAGACTTACAATTGAATGTCCTAATTTATTAGATATTTTTCAAAAACGATTTAAGGAAGACATTGAGCCAATAAGAGACGTACCTGTTTATCAACAAGTTGTGGACATCTCTGCTGTTATTGAAAAAACGAAACTCGCTTTGGATACCAATCGAATGCTATTAAGACGGAATACTGATTTACTCCTCCAGATAAAAGAACTCACGGTGGAAATGGAAGAGATAGGCACTGTCTTCTTCTATCGATATGTTAATGAAACACAGGATTTTGTCCGGTTAGTTGACGAAGAAAAAAAACTCTCGCTCATCAAACCTGCTATTGAAGATATATTAAATCCTTTAGATACGCTGGGAAAAAGAATAGAAACCGGGAACATAGCTGATCTTGAAAAAAAGTTAAATTATTTTAATGATAAGTTACAACAATTAGATTCCGTCATTACTGAAACCCGCCTCCCCTCCGCTGTGCGAAAACAGGTTGTATCAAATACTGCACCCTTTCAAGAGGTTTTTGATATTATTAGACAAATTAAAGGCAGTTTCACTAAAGAAGATGCTGAGGCATTTGAAGATACTTCTGAAGAGCTTGAAGAAACCTTGCTAAACGCTCTTGAGGGTGAAAATGAAAATATGTATATTATCTTTAACAAGAAGCATATCAATCATGGATATATCAAAGGTGGCGAGAAGAGTTGGGAAGCAGAAGATTGAGGATTTAGAGTGACAAACATAAATAGCGTTTCAATTTGGGAAGATTCACTCATTTTAACAGAAATAGTACGAGAAGACTCTTCCGTTATTATAAAAAAGGCAGTGCAGGAGTCACTGCCTATATTTTTAAATCATCAGACAATCCAGAGTGAGACATCAATCAACCAACTTGTTGACCATTTTAAAGATTTTCAAAAAAAATATCAACTGGATGAAAAAAAATTAAGAATTACCATTCCAGGTAGATTTACTATTATTAAAAAAATAAAATTAGAAAAATCAATAGCTGACAATAATTACATTGATCAGATTTTCTATGAATTCGAGAAGTTCTGGGAAGAATCAAGTACAAACTATAATATTTATGTTCCTGATTTAACAGCAACTAATACCTTACAAGATGAAGTGCTTGCTATTGCGATCAGAAAAAATGTATTAGATTTCTTTAAAAATATCTTTAAAAATGCCAACATTTCGTTGGAACTATTGACAACCAGTTGCTTTACAATTGATGAACTTTTCAAAATGTTGTTTCCCAACTCAGCAGGACAAATTTTACTTCTAGGCTGGCACCACCGGGGATTCGAAGCAATAATTATAGATGATCAAAATTTCATTAATTATTTCTACCGTCCATATAATAAAAATCTGGAATCAATTGAGAAAGTAGATGAATTTGAACTAGCGAATGGTTTTTCTAATCTTATTTACAATCTTCAACATCCATCAATTTTGGCTCAACCAATCTACGATATCCAGACAATTTACAACTATGGTTATTATTTTAGGACTGAATGGTTAGACTTCATGCGCAGTCGTGTACAGATACCAATAAACCTCTTTAATTTTGATGCATCTACTACCTTTAAATTATCATTTGATGTTGATCATATAACTTCTGAACAAATTTTTAAATATATTGAACCAATTTCAAATGTTTTTTAAATAAACTAAAAATCATGGTCAAAATAGATTTTCTTACAGCTATTCCTTTAGATAAATCATCTGTTGCAAAAACAGAAGAAACTTTCCCCCAAATCAATCAGCAAAAAGAAGTTCCAGAAATTGCTGACGATAAAGAAACCATAGTTGAAATTGAAGAAATTCCCGAATCGATTACTCCTTCCATAAAAAAAGAAAAACCAAAAATACTAGATGATGAAGAAATCCAAAGAGTTCAACCAAAAACCTTTAAGCCAGAACCCAAAGAGGAAGAACCAATATTTGAGACAGTTAGTGATGATACTGGATATTATCCTTCTAAATCAAAGAAAAAAATTTTCCTCATCCCATTAATAATTGTAATTATTGTTGCAATCGGATTTGGTGTCTTTCAAATCATACAAAAATTCCCAATTAGCTCTTTATTCAAATCAGAAAAATCCACCCAGAAAAAAACAGCACCAACAACTGAAGCACAAGGCGTTTCTGCTATTGCCCAACCCGTATTAGAAACATATCAAACTAATTTAGGCATCAATCTATTCATCCAGGATAAATTGAAAAAAATTATCTCTCTTCGTTCAAATACAACCAGATTCTCTTTAATAGTCATAACACCTAGTGAAATTAATTTAACAGTTGTATCCGATTCAGAGGAGAAAATTAGCCAGTTCCGAACAAACCTGACAAACCTTTTAAATGATCTCAATTTTCGAATCCTATCCACCAAATCTCAAATCATTAACAACAAAAAAATGTATTTCGCCGACTTTAGCAGTAAAATTGCCCCCGCTTCCATTACACCTTATTCAGATGATCTGACCGAACTGAAACAGGCTTTTGACATTCGTGCTGAAATGCCCAATTTAACAAAAGTGCATAAATTAAAATTAGATTATTTAAAAAATGGTCGGACACTTGATGGAAATTTGTTCCAAGAACGTTTCCATTATATGGGTGTTAGTGGAAATCGAGAAGGTATGATTAATTTCCTAACTGAACTTACATCATCTTACCCGCTTTTAAGAATTAATAAAATATCCGCAAATCCATCTAATTTTGTCACATATTCAGATAGTTATGTTACATTACGCTTTAATATTTCATACTATCAGCCCAAATAAAAGATTTCTCTTTTAATTTTTATGCGAATCATTGCCGGAAAGTACAAAGGACGTCATCTCATTTCTGCAAAAAACCGATCAATCAGACCCACAACCGATCGTGTAAAAGAATACATTTTTAGTATCCTGGAAGATTATATTAAAGAGTGTAGAGTGCTGGATTTGTTTGCCGGAACAGGCAGCCTGGGATTGGAATCTCTTAGCAGAGGGGCAATCCAGGTGACTTTCGTAGATAACTCCTATCAATCCATTAAGATATTGAAAAAAAATCTCATGAGGGTAAAAGTACAAGAACCTTATACGATTATACAAAAAAATGCCCTAACTTTTTTAAGACAAAATAAGGAACCGTTTGATCTGATTTTTGCTGATCCGCCATTTAAATGGGGTCACTACATTGAATTATTACCCTTATCTTTTTTAAAGGAAAATCTCACAGAATTCGGTATTTTTGTACTGGAAAGTGAACGTACCCACGAAATAGAGTGGGAAACCAATATCTATGAAGTGATCAGACAAAAGAAATACGATCGGAGTCTGGTGACATTTTTCGGGAGAAAGGAGCAAAAATGAGGAGGGGTATATATCCTGGTACTTTTGATCCGATCACATATGGTCATTTAGATATATTAGAAAGAGCAAATAAATTATTTGATGAAATAATTATTACCGTTGCTATTAATCCGGCCAAGAAGCCACTGTTTACTTTAGAAGAAAGAATAGCCATCATAGAGCAAGTATTAGAAAGTGAATATTCAAAAGCTAATATCATGGTTCAAGGATTCGATGGTTTATTAGTTAAATTTGCACAGGATATAGGGGCAAATGCCATCATTCGAGGATTACGGGCAGTGACAGACTTTGAATATGAATTTCAAATGGCTTTGATGAATAGAAGATTAGTCGACGAAATCACTACCGTCTTTATGATGCCACACGAAAAATACACTTATCTCAACTCAACAATTGTTAAGGAAGTAGCAAGATTAGGAGGAGATGTATCAAATTTTGTTCCGAAAGCTGTGGAAAATGCCTTGAACGGAAAATTTTCCCTGGAATAGACCACTCATCGATCTTCACCAATCCCAATTCAACTCTCTAAACAAAAAAAAATTATTGTAAGTACTTCAAATTTTATTAAATTTGACATTTAATTAATAAATAAGAGTAACGATAAAAGATTGACATATTCATGAATATCATCGAAAAGTTACGTAATCAAGCCCGACAAAATCTTAAACCAATCGTTTTACCCGAGGGGAATGAGTTGCGGATTATTCAGGCGGCCTCCATCATCTCCTCAGAAAAAATAGCTGAACCTATTTTACTGGGAAAACCTGCTGAAATTAAGGAAAAGTCAAACGATTTACACCTTTCTATGAAGGATATTCAGATAATTGATCCAGAAGCATCTGATTATTTTTATGATTTTGCTTCCCAATATTATGAATTGAGAAAACATAAAGGTATTACTCCGGATCAAGCCCAAAGAATGATGATGAATCCTTTGTTTTATGGGGCTATGATGCTGAAGAATCAACTTGCGGAAGGAGCTGTTGCCGGATCAATAAACACCACTGGTGATGTGATGCGAGCCGCCATCCAGATTGTTGGCCTATATCCAAATATAAAAGTAGTATCCAGTTCGTTTCTTATACTTCTTCAAAACGGGAAAATTCTCACCTTTGCTGATTGTGCAGTCGTACCAGAACCAGATGCAGAGCAATTGGCCAGCATTGCCATAAGTTCTGCCCAGATTCACCAAAAACTAGTAGGCGAAACTGCTAGAATTGCCATGCTTTCCTTCTCAACAAAGGGAAGTGCACAACATCCTTTAGTTGATAAAGTGATTAAAGCAACTAAATTTGTTCAGGATTTAGCACCCGACCTGCAAGTTGACGGTGAGTTACAATTTGATGCCGCATATGTTCCCGAAGTGAGTAATCGTAAAGCTCCAGGTTCACCTATTGCGGGGAAAGCCAATGTTTTTATTTTTCCAGATTTGAATTCAGCCAATATTGGCTATAAAATGGTACAAAGATTAGCTGGTGCGGAAGCAATTGGTCCAATTATTCAGGGACTTGCCAAACCCTATAATGATTTATCCAGAGGTTGCAGTGTAGATGACATTGTAAATGTTGTGGCCATTTGTAGCATTCTAGCATAATACATAATTAAATTTCTTAAGTTTAAAATTAAAGCAGGATAATAACATGAAACCATCTTCCCGAATCTCCAAAATTGAGGCATCTAAAACTCTTCAAGTAAAAGAAAAAGCTCTTGTCTTGAAAAGTAAAGGAATCGACGTCATCGATCTAACTGCAGGTGAACCGGATTTTAACACACCCAAAAGCATATGTCAGGCCGGAATCGATGCCATCAATCAGGGTTTTACCAAATACACTGCTAATACAGGTATCCCCGTTCTGAGAGAGAAGATTGCTGAAAAATTAAAAACAGAAAACGGACTTCAGTACTCTCCGAACCAGATTATCATCTCCAACGGTGCGAAACAAGCCATACTAAATGCCCTTTTAGCTTTAATTGAAGAATCGGATGAAGTCATCTTGCCAGCCCCATACTGGGTAAGCTATCCTGAACAAATTAAGCTAGCAGGAGGAAATCCAATTATCGTAGATACATCCGAAACAAATTTCAAAATGACAGCAAGTGATTTCGAAGCACACATCACTCCCAGAACTAAAATGGTTATCCTGAACAGTCCTTCAAATCCCACTGGGGTCGTTTATGAGTACGCGGAATTAAAAGAATTGGCCGAAATTTTAGCAAACAAAGAGATTTGGATTCTTACCGATGAGATTTATGAAAAATTGATCTACGATGGATTAAAACATTACAGTATCGCCAGTTTTGGCAATCTGATCGAAAAAAGTATTGTTATTAACGGATTTTCTAAATCTTATTCGATGACTGGATGGCGAATAGGATATGCAGCTGGACCAATGGAAGTTGTAAAAGGAATGGCGAAAATCCAAAGTCATTACACTTCCAATGCTTCGTCAATTTCCCAAAAAGCTGCTCTAGCTGCTTTTGACGGTCTGAGTGAAGAAGTTGAAAATATGAGAAAAACTTTTGAAGACCGCAGAAACTTTATAAAATCTGCCTTAGACAGCAAACCCTATTTTTCATATGTCTATCCGCAGGGCGCATTTTATTTCTTCATTAATGTATCGGCAGTATATGGATGCAAAGATGGAGACCTGTTGATCGATAATTCTGTCAAGTTTTGCACCTATGTTACTGAAAATTATCACGTCGTAACAGTACCGGGAGCAGCATTCGGGAATGATGAATTCATAAGAGCATCTTTTGCGGCATCTTCTGAAGAACTTGATAAGGGAATGCAAAAATTAACAAAGGCAATGGAAACCATGCTGGCGATGAAATAAAAGGAGATTCATGCCCACATATACCTATAAATGTCACCAATGTCTGATGCAATTCGAAAGTTTTCAAAGCATTGTAGATCCGCCTCTCCGGTCATGCCCATCCTGCCATGGGCAACTAGAGAGAGTTATAACAGGAGGGAGTGGTATTATCTTTAAAGGTTCGGGTTTTTACATCACCGATTATTCCAGAAAAAATTCGCCTGCACAAAATGGTAGTAAAGAAACTAAAAAAACAGATGGCACAAAAAAAGAAATAAAACCTGATAAATAATCCTGATTTTAACCCTACCTGTTCAGCGCCAACCTGGAATAAAAATAAACTGTTTTTAGTTTGATAGTACGGTCATATATTGATGAAAAATTAAGGTTACTTATAAAACAAATTAAATATTTTATAATGAAAACCGTCATGGTTGGTTAAGGTATGAGACGATAAAGATGGATTAATTCTGGATGATGGAACCAAAGCATATCAAGTGACGAAATCTGACAGGAATATTGGAAAATTTATTTTGCAGATTTCCTAATCCTGATGATTCTTCAGCTTACTTTAAAAATCAGACTTGAAATTTCAGGAGTTAAAATGTAATTTTCAAATTAAACAAAAACTAATAGATAAATAGATCAAGGAGGAGAAAATGGCTGAGAAAGTAATTGTCCCGGATTTTGGCCAACCGATCACTTTGAAAAATAATCAACTTCAAGTACCAGATATTCCTATTATTCCTTTTATTGAAGGAGACGGCATCGGTCCGGATATCTGGAAAGCTGCGCAATATGTATTCGAATCGGCAATAGCAAAAGCATATCAAGGTAAGAAAAAAATAGCATGGATGGAAATTTATGCGGGAGATAAAGCCAAAAGTCAATTCGGGGAATGGCTTCCAACCGAAACAGTTGATACGATACGAAAATATTATATTGCCATAAAGGGACCCTTAACCACACCTGTCGGAGGCGGATACAGGAGTCTGAACGTTACCCTTCGTCAGGTACTAAATCTCTATGCCTGTATTCGTCCTGTGAAATATTACCAGGGTGTACCGAGTCCGGTAAAAGAACCTGAGAAAATGAATGTCATTGTTTTCCGGGAAAACACTGAAGATGTTTACGCAGGCATCGAATGGGCCATGGGAAGCCCTGAGGCAAAGCGAGTTATTGACTATCTCAATAGTGAATTCAAGACAAATATTCTACCAGATTCAGGGATTGGGATCAAACCCATTAGCAAAAGGGCTTCCCAGAGTCTTGTGAGAAAAGCAGCCGAATATCTTATTCAAAATAACCGGTCATCATTAACCCTGGTCCATAAAGGAAATATAATGAAATTTACCGAAGGTGCTTTTAAGGATTGGGGGTATCAGCTTATTATGGAAGAATTCAGAAATCATTTTATTACAGAACAGGACTTGTGGGAAAAACATGATGGTAATACACCATCAAGAAAGAAGGTTGTCAAAGACCGTATTGCCGATAATATGCTCCAGCAGATTTTAACCAGAACAGCTGAATATGATATTATTGCCACACCAAATCTTAATGGAGATTACCTGAGCGATGCCTGTGCTGCCCAGGTGGGTGGATTGGGAATGGCTCCCGGTGCAAACATCGGCGATGTTCATGGTTTATTTGAGGCCACTCATGGAACAGCACCAAAATATGCCGGGCAAGACAAAGTTAATCCATCATCGCTTATTCTGTCCGGTGTCCTCATGTTTCAGTACCTGAAATGGTCAGAAGTTGGTAACATCATCGAAAAGGCATTAGAAAAAACCGTCATGAAGCAAAAGGTTACCTATGACCTTGCTCGTCAGATTGATCCAAAACTGAAACCACTGAAAACATCCGAATTTGCCAAAGCAATTGTGGACAATTTTTGAAATCAGTATATGGATAAAAAGAGGTAGGACAAATATTTCTGTACCCGAAAATATAAGAATTTACCTCAGTTTTCTGGACCTTTATTAATTTCTTAATGATATATTTTTTATGAATACCCAAGTTTATTTAGATCCGTTGCCTACGGTAAAAAGTGCGCCATATATGGCACTTGCAGCAATATATGATCTGGTCATGAAACACGTTAATTATGCCCAATGGGCCGGTTATATAGAAAAAATCATCCGCAAACATTTCCAATTTAATCCCTTGATATTGGACGTAGGCTGTGGTACGGGTGAATTCGTTCGTAAGATGTCGGAGCTGAACTTTCAAGCAGACGGGTGCGATCCCTCATATGCCATGATAGAAATCGCTATAAAGAAAAATAAGAAAAATCTATTTTGGATAGACAGTTTACCAGAATTATCAAAAACAGAACCATTTAAATATCAGGTATTAACATGTCTCTATGATACCATGAACTATTTGAGTACAATGGAATATATCATAAAGGCCTTACGGAGAGTGTATGAAATTCTACCACCGGATGGAATATTCATATTCGATGTAGTAAGCGAAGATCTCTGTCAACATTATTTTCATCTTAAAGATGAAAAAGGAACGTTAGAAGAAAAGTACGCTTATTTACGTAAATCATTTTATGACAAAAAAAACCATCAACAAATTAATGAGTTCTCTATTTATACTCCTGAGGGAATTTTTGAGGAGCATCATGTTCAGTATATTTATTCCTTCGAGGAGATCAGGAAAAAAATTATGGAAACGACATCCTTTCATATTGCTGGTATATATGATGATTTCACCTATACACCGGCAGAAGAAACAAGTAACAGAGCTCATTTTGTATTAAAGAAATAGATTGGAATGATTGAATTTTTCAATGTATCTGTACAGAGTAAAAATAAACCACTATTAAAACAAGTTTCCTTGAAAATTCATAAGGGTGAATTTGTTTATCTCATCGGGAAAACAGGAGCTGGCAAAACCACTTTATTAAGATTGATCTATATGGATCTTTTTCCTACCAAGGGGAATGTGATAATTGATAAATATAGTTCATCAAATATAATTCTAGGTCAGATTCCATTCCTTAGGCGCAAGGTCGGGGTTGTTTTTCAGGACTTTAAATTGCTTCCGGATCGCACAGTTTACGATAATATTGCATTTGCCTTGCGTGTTATCGGATTTAAAAGAAGAGAAGTGAAAAGTAAGGTTTTAAATATTTTGACACAAGTTGGTCTTAATCATCGAAGATATCATATGCCAGAGCTTTTATCAGGGGGTGAGAAACAACGGGTAGCCATCGCGCGGGCACTGGTTAACGAGCCGTTTATCCTTCTGGCAGATGAACCCACGGGTAACCTGGATCCTGATGCATCAAAGAGTATCATTGAGTTACTGGAGAGAATTAATAAAAGTGGTACAGCGGTGTGTATGGCAACCCATAATTATGATTTAATTAAAAATGCCCCTCACCGGACCATCGTTCTGGAAAATGGCGAGATTCACTATGATCTGGCACCGGAAAATTTACATAAAATCTCTGAACTGAAATGAATCTATTGCTTTTCTTCAAAGAAGGTCTGATTGGATTGAAACGGGCTAAATTGTCTGCAATTATTACCATCATTTCCATCTGCCTGTCACTCAGTTTAATAGGTATTTTTACCCTACTAGGACAAAATTTAAAAGACATCTTCTTTCGGTTCTATAAAGAAATAGAGATTGAAGTTTTTCTGGAGCCTGATGTTACAGACCAGCAGATCTCACGAATTGAATCGACCTTCCATCGTTTTTCTGAATTGAAAAGTGCTCGTTTTATATCGCGTTCTGAAGCATTGCAGGAATTTCAAAAAATTTTCGGTACAGATATCTCAGGCGTTTTGGATGAGAATCCCTTACCAGCTTCCTTCCGACTGATAATGAAATCAGATTATTCAACACCGGCAGAAGTAGAAAAAATTGCAAAACAAATAAGTGATCTAGCCGGGATCCAGGAAGTCATTTATCAGAAAGAGATTATCAGCTTTATTCACAAATATTTTAATATATCAGTTATTATCATAGGACTGTTAGCATTTACTCTTCTTATCGTTATAACAATACTGGTATTCAACACCATTCGTTTAACAATTTATGCACGTAGAGATATAATCCAGATTATGAAGCTTGTTGGTGCCACTAATTATTTTATTAAGGGACCTTTTATATTTGAGGGCATGCTTCAAGGCCTGATTGGGGGCGGACTTAGTCTCATATTAGTCTGGTTAACCACAAAACTGGTTAAAACCATTATATTCCCCGAATTATCTATATCCACCTATTTATATCTCTTTATAATTGGATTGGGAGTATTTTTTGGGTTGGTAGGAAGTTATTTTTCTGTTAATAAATACCTAAAATATCAATAACTCGACAACCTATTCATTCGAAAATTTCTTAATAATATGCTCCAAACTTGTTCATTCACAATGATCAACGTTTGTTTCCCAACAAATATGGTACCCTTTCATTTTTGTAACTATTTATATCCCAAGGGATCAAAAACCTCATGATTTTTCTTGATAACAGTAGTTATCGTAAACTCAATCTTCATGGTAAATTTCATATTAGTTGCCGTACTTTCAGAAAGGCTTCCATTGGTATTTAGATCAACATACTTCGATTGACCTCCAAAACTCAGGTATTCTTGGAGTGCTTGATTCAAAAGACCAATTCCCTCGGAATACAGGGCATCCGCCTGGGGCTTATCCAGAATTTCCTCTAATCGAACTCCCTCTAATCCCATAAGTGTATCTGATTGTGACGCATAAGTCAAATTCACATTCCCTGATACTACAATATCTGCATCCGTTTCCAGGATGGTGTAAGCTGCTCCTTCTAATTTTATTCTATCAACATCATCAAGTGAAACCCCATAGTCACTTTGCAGCTGATCATCCAGATCTTTAAAATAAATATCTAGATCCAAAGGCAATGTTTTATTATACGAGCCATTTACTACTTCAATATCTAATACTACCTCAGAGGTAAGGGGTACGGGATAATATACCAATACATTCTTACAAGTTGCCATAAGTAGAAAAGCAATGATAAAAATATATGAAAGAAAATATCTATACATGCTGACACTCCCATTGTTATTTCTCATTAAAAACCAACACTGAATCCTGCATGGATAACATTTTGATATCCAATATTATAGTCTATATTAAACTGATACGGGAAAATTTTAAAACCGATACCCAGGGTAAGTCTGAAGCTATTTTTTCCAGTCACATCGACAGAAATATCAGCGGTTTCAGTGGTTGAGATATAGGTATATTCAACTTTGGCTTTGTTCGATTCATAGCCTAATCCACCATACAAGTCTATGAAAGAAAATGATTTACCTGTTTCCAGATGTACTATCCACACATTACTCTTGATAATATCACCCAATTTAAACCTATGATAAAAAACACCGCCAGAGATATCTACAGGACTGGTGGAAAAATACTGGCTAATACTATGTCTGCCACCAATTCCAAACAAAGATAACCTGCCAATGTCATCACTTATTTTAAAATTCATATAACGGATAGCCATTTCTGTTCCATAAAGACTTCCAATTTTCAGGGTAGGGATACCAATTAAAAAGGATTTCAAATCATATCCTCCTGGAAAGACAAATTCAGTGCCCGAAGGAGAGACAACCACCGCTCCTTGCGGATTACCGATTATGGTTGAGGTCTCAACTTCCTGTGGCGGATAGAAATAACCGTTGGTTCTCCCTATAAATTTTTTTTGACCATCTGAATAGATGGTTAGCATTCCATTAACACTGAGTATAATATGGAAACCCGATACAGGCGCTTTTGCTGAAGTGTAAAGCCCGGAATTCAGGGTTGATCCCAATCCAGTTATAATTGGCTCCACATATCCTTCTGCATTTTCTCCTGCATAACGACGTATCAAATCTTCCATTTGAGCGGTTAAGTTTAGTTTGAATCCCGAAAGAATAATAAGAAAGATAGTCAACTTGAAACCAGCTATATTTTTCATATAAAAATTCCTTCCATTCACCGGAATATTTTCTCCGGAATTTTATCAGTTGATCATAGATCTGGAAAGATCCTTTAAAGTTTTGTTTAATTTCATAAAGCAAAAATATTTTTACCGTGATACTCATCAATTTGAAGTAAATTACAGACAATATTTTTAAAAAATAGCACAATATAGTGAATTTTAAGAGGATCAACCTGTGATACTGATTGATTGAATTTGTGCTTAAATATTATCACACAGGTGAGAGGTGTCTGTTTTTCTTAAAATTTCTTTGTCTGAGTACTTCTGTAAGAATAATTCCGGCGGCAACTGATGCATTCAAAGACTCAGTTTTTCCAATTTGGGGAATCTTAAAAATTTCATCACTTTTCTTCATCAGTAACTGCTGAATTCCTTTCCCTTCACTTCCTACGATTGTGGCGTGAGGTCGTAGAAAATCTATTTCCCATAAACTTTTTTCTGCTTTTTGAGAGGAGGCATATATCCATACACCCGCTTGCTGCAGTGTACGAACAGTTTGACTCAGGTTATTCACTTTGCAGATATCTATATGAAATACCGAACCAGATGAGGCCTTTACAACCGAATCAGTGACAGGCACATTCTCATTTAAACTGAAAATGATAGCATGGACCCCCAGGACTTCTGCTGATCGGATTATCGCACCAAAATTTTGAGGATCCTGTATTTTATCGAGAATCAATATATTGGCATTTTCCCTTAAGAGATTTATTTTACCTATAAGATCTCCCAGACTAATGTACGGGAGGGGTGGGAGTAATGCCACAACACCACGATGCAAAGAACCACCTGTCAATTTCTCCAACTTGCGCTTGTCTGCCCGTACTACTGGGATATGTTGTTTCCTTGCAATATTGTATATTTTAGAAATTACCGAGCCTTGCTTTGATGAAAGTAGAAAAATTTTGTCAATGGGTTGTCCACTCTGCAAGGCTTCTAATACCGGATTCAATCCAAAAATGACAGGCATTATACTATTCTACTTGTTTCTAAAATTATTCCCATTAAAATATACTGTAAAAAAATAAGCAGAGAAAACAATATTCCTCTGCTCCGGGTGTATCAAGATTAATTTACATAATTAGTGCTTTAGTTCCGAAAACATCTATAGTAACATATTATTTGTATTATTTTTAATAAAACTGTTTGGGGCTGTATCAGAAGGTGAAATTAATGAAAAAAATGCATTATTATAAATACTTATGGTGCAAATCAACTCACCCCCTTCGCCCCCTCTCTTTT
>SMTZ1_10012448_pt1 | contig 15611 bp, 12 predicted proteins | sample DeeMarSWOR136_30_FD_25667 | JGI IMG/M metagenome (IMG submission 25667)
TGCGATTATTTTCGTCAAACCTGAGTTAGTGATCGTTTATGACCGCATGGAAGCCAAAGAACCATCTACATTTGAATACTGGCTGCATGCTATTAACAAAATTAGTGTCGAGGACCAGAATCGCATCCGCGTGGAAAACGATGATGTGGTTTGCGATGTTGATTTTCTTACGCCGTCAGGTCTGATTTTCAAGCAGACCAACGAATATGATCCCAAACCCAGGCCGCGTATCAAGATGAGGGAATGGCACCTTACGGCGACGACACCGGAAAAGAAAAAACGCATTGAGTTCGTAACAATCTATCGTCCACATCGGATCAAGGACAGAGTGCCGAGTGAATCGAGTCTGGAGCGGATTGAGGGAGGTTATTTATTGAAGGTCAAAGTATCCGACGGCGAGCTCTCGGCGCTTCTACCAACATCTGAGGATATTACTTTGAAGGCAGACGGCCTGGAAAGCAAGGGGGCAATCAAATGTCGGCTGCAGAAGGTCAGCGGGCGGGTTCAAATACTCGGACTTGATGAATAAAAGGAGCAATGTAAGATGGCTAAAGATATGGAACAATTGTATGCCGAACGGATGAAGCGCTACATTACGGCAATGCGAAACGAGAAGCCTGATATGATTCCGATCCGGCCATTCGTTGCCGAGTTCACAGCCAAGTACGCTGGTTACACCTGCCAGGAAGTGGCGCATGATTACAACATGGCCTTCGAGGCTGCCGTGAAGTGCGCGAAGGATTTCGACTGGGACGCTATTGTTCCAAACATGGTCTATGTCTGGACGGGTCTGGCTCAGGCTGCCGGATTGCGTTACTATGGTATCCCCGGTATAGGCATCCCCCACACGGTCGGCTTCAACTACATCGAGCCGCCGGAAGAAGAGGCGTTTATGAAGGCAGATGAATACGATGAGCTGATCGATGACCCGACCGGCTTTCTCTATAACACCTGGCTACCCCGCATCTCCACCGAAATCAGCAAGATTGGTGAGGCCTCGACAAACCGCAACAACCTGGCACTGGTCAAGAGCGGTATGGCTATGCTTCAATACTTCTACGCCTTCGGCCCGCAAATCGCGAGGCTGAGATCCGAATGCGGTACGGGATCGGCTATTGCAGGCATCTTCAAAGCACCGTTCGACATTATCGCCGACAAAATGCGAGGCTACCTTGGACTGGTGAGTGACATGCAGACGCAGCCCAAGAAAGTGCTGAAGGCCTGCGAGGCGCTAATGCCGCACCTCGTAAACGTGGGTCTGACTACTGCCGATGCGAACAAACAGGTGCCCATCGGCTACTGGATGCATCGCGGGTGCGTGCCTTTCTTCAACCCGAAACAATTCGAGTCCCACTACTGGCCCACGCTCAAGCCCTGTATCGAGGAGTTCTGGAAGAACGGCCACCAGACGCTCTTTTACGCCGAGGGCAGTTACTGCGATAAGGACGATATCTTCGAGGTCCATCGCAGCCTGCACGATAAGTTCGCTATCAGCGGCGGCATCCCGAATATGATGTTGAGCTGGGGCACGCCTGAGGAAGTACGTGAGTTCTGCATGCGGGTCATCAAAGAAGTGGCCAAGGATGGGGGTTATATCATGGACGCCGGCGCCATTATGCAGAATGACACCAACATCGAGAACATGAAGGTAATGAATCAGGTGTGCCGCGAGCATGGTGTCTATGCGTCCGGTACCTACGAGAGGCTGACCGATACGCCGCCGTGCGATTTGCCCACATCGGTGGAGTCGCGCAAAAAAGTGACGGGCATGGCGGGCCGGGCAACGCCGCCAGTGAAACCAGGTGTTTGTATTCCCTGGGAAGAGAAATTAAAAGAGCTGCCTGAGATTTCGGGGAACAAAGAGCTCATCCGGAAAGTGTGGGAAGACATTGACAGTTTGGGTTATGTGTATATCTGGCAGTGTTTGCTGTCATTCTGAGCTTGTGATTACTGTTTGCGAAGCATAATATATACGGCAAAAGTACAACATAATCGGAGGATACAGTATGAAACGGAGGTGGCATTTCACTCGCCGTGACTTTCTGAAAAAGGCAGCAGGTGTTATTGCATTTCCGTATGTAGTCCCTTCATCGGCGCTGGGTAAGGCAGGGACTGTCGCGGCAAGTGAACGGATTACAATAGGTTTTATCGGCGTCGGTGGTCACGGCAGAGCGGTCAATCTCACGAACTTTCTGGCCAACGCGGATGCTCAGGCCGTCGCCGTTTGCGACGTCGATGCAAACAACAGGAACATAGCACGTGATATGGTGAACCAGAAATACGGTAATAAAGATTGTGCGACTTACAATGACTTCCGGGAAATTATCGAGCGGGATGATATCGATGCCGTGATGATTTCCACGCCTGACCACTGGCATGTTCCAATCTCTATAGCAGCGGCCAAGGCGGGCAAGGACGTCGAATGCGAAAAACCGACACTGACCGTTGAAGAAGGCAGGGTCCTCTGTGAGACGATGAATCGCTACAATCGTGTCTTCCAGTGGTCGACGGAAGACAGGTCGGTTGATGTGTATCACCGGATGTGTGAGCTGGTTCGCAACGGTAGAATCGGCAAGGTGCACACTATTCGAGTAGAGCTACCGAGCGGTCCGGATACGCCCGGAGACCCCACACCTATGCCGGTGCAAAAGGATTTTGATTACGAGATGTGGCTGGGCCCGGCGCCGTACGCGCCATATACAAAAGACCGGATTCACTGGAACTTTCGCTGGATTCTCGATTATTCAGGGGGACAGTTGACGGACTGGGGGGCGCATCTTCTCGATGGTGCACAATGGGGAAATGATACCGAATATACCGGGCCGATGGAGGTCGAGGGCAAAGGGATTTTCTGCAGCGAGGGACTCTACGACACGGCCAAAGAATACAGAATCGAATATAAATATCCTAATGGTGTTAGATTGATAGTGACATCGGGCACGCCGAGCCTGCGATTCGAAGGGTCCAAGGGATGGATAGGTAATGTCGGCTGGAGGGGTAAACTGCAGGCCGAACCTAAAAACATTCTGGATTCGGTGATTGGCCCGAATGAGATTCACCTTTATACGTGCCCGGCCGGCGAACAGCGTAATTTTCTCGACTGCGTAAAATCTCGTAGAGACTGTTACTTTCCACCGGAAATAGGACAGAGATGTTTTACAATCGCCCACATCGGCAATATCTCAATGCTGTTGGGACGAAAACTGAAATGGGACCCAGATAAGGAACGCTTCATAAACGATGAGCAAGCCAATAGGATGCTGTCGCGGTCGATGCGCAGCCCATGGCACTTATAGAATGATTAATGATTATTGAAGAAGGAGGAAATATGAAAATTCATGATAAAAAGGTTCGGGCAATTTTGTTGGTTGCTGGGATTATATTTTTACTAGCTGCGGATGCAGGGGCGCAAGAAGCAAATGTTATTTTAACAGGTAGTGATTTTTCCCAATGGCAGACCAATACGGGGCAATGGGAGATTGTGGGCGATGCGTTTATTAATCCTGAGAATGAGAAGTTACTGAGGAGCAAGCTTGGTACCGGAGTGATTATCAACGGGTCTACCGGCAGAACATCCCATCTTTTCAGTAAGGCAGAATTCGGTGACATAAAAGCCCATATCGAGTTTATGGTTTCCAAGGACTCCAATTCCGGTATTTATTTTATGGGTAGATACGAAATACAGGTATTCGACAGCTGGCAAAAGAAATCAGAGTATCCGGGAATTGAGTGTGGTGGTATTTATCAGCGCTGGGATGAAAACAGAGAACCCAAAGGTTACGAAGGTCATTCTCCAAGGGTCAACGTATCGCGAGCACCGGGACAATGGCAGAGTTTCGATGTAATTTTCCGCTCCCCGCGTTTCGATAAGAATGGGCGAAAGATTGCCAACGCTCGTTTTGAGAAAGTTGTTCACAACGGGACCGTGATACATGCTGATGTTGAATTAAGCGGGCCGACGCGTGCGGGTGCGTATAACGATGAAAAACCGACCGGGCCCTTGATGCTCCAGGGTGACCACGGGCCGGTGGCGTATCGCAATATCCAGATAGAGCCGGCTGGGCCGAATCCGTTCTTTGCGATGGATACGGGAACAAAAGACGACACACATAAAACCGCAAAAGAGCAGGTGGAAATGGTCAAGGAATTAGGATATGCGGGAATCGGGTGCAAGGCGGGCGAAGGACTGGGTGTAATGCTCGAAGAGCTGGATAAAAACGGCTTGAGACTGTTTGCCGTTTATCTTGGTGCGAATATTGACGCCGATCAGCCCAAATACGGCCCGGAAATGAAAGAGACAATCGAGATATTGAAGGGCCGCAATACGATTTTGTGGCTGTTCGTGCTCAGCAAGAAGCTCAAGCCGTCTTCGCAGGAAGGTGACGGGCGTGCTGTGGAGGTCATCCGGGAGATTGCAGATATGGCGGCTGAATCCAAAGTGCGAGTGTCCCTATATCCCCACACCGGCTTTTGGGTAGAGCGGGTAGAGGACGCGATAAGAGTGACGAAGAAAGTCGATCGCAAAAATGTGGGAGTAACCTTCAATCTCTGTCACTGGCTTAGGACAGACGATGAAAAAAATATGAAATCACTGATAAAATCGGCAATGCCATATTTGTCTGTGGTCAGCGTCAATGGTGCTGATAGTGGAGGTAAAGATTGGAAACAATTGATTCAGACGCTGGACCGCGGCTCCTTTAATATTCTCCGCTTCCTAAAAGTGATGAAGAAATCCGGCTACACCGGCCCGATAGGACTACAGGGTTATGGCATTGGCGGTGACGCTTGCGAGAACCTGAAGCGTTCAATGGGTGCATGGCGAAAGCTAAACAAGAAGTTAGCTGCCAAGGAAAAATAGCTCAAAGTTTTTCGTTTATAAACTAACTATGATATAAAGAACTAACCCGGCATAAGATACGATCCCGTCGCAAGGAAAGCCATGAGAAAATGTCTATTCGCGCTTCCGTAATATCAATGAAATTTCAGTAAGAAAGGTGAAAGAACAATGAAGAATAACAAATTATTTTGTTTGGTAATTTCGATTTTTGGATTACTTGTCACTTCGGGTTGGGCTGACGATTGGCCGCATTACCTGGGCCCCAATTTCGACCTCCAGCCTTCGCTTAAGGAGTTCACTGCGAAATCGGGGAGCAAGGTATGGGACGCAAAGGTCAAGACGGGCATGTGCTCGCTCACTATCGCCGACGGTCTGCTCTACACGATGGGCAACAGCGGAACGAAGAAGGATGAGGACAAGAATAAGGCCAGGGACTTCGTGTACTGCTTAGACGCGAAGACCGGTAAAGAGAAGTGGACCTTTGACTACCCCTGCCTTCTCGAACCACGCCTCCATCCGGGCGGTCCCAGCTCCACGCCAACCATTCACGAGGGGAAGGTCTACACGCTCAGCAAGTTTGGCCATATTTTCTGTCTCGAAGCCAAAACAGGTGAGAAGGTCTGGGAGGCCTCGGCGGAACAATATAAACCAGACGCCGCCTGGTGGGGTTTTCCGGGTTCGCCCACGGTCGTCGGCGATGTCGTCATTTACAACGTAGGTGACAGAGGGCTGGCTTTGAACAAGGACACGGGCCAGGTTGTCTGGAAGAGCGAAAAGAATGTTGTCGGTTACTCCACAGTTAAGCCGCTGCCTGCCGCTGTTTTCAATCGTCCGGCTGCGGCCGTGTTCACAAACCGGGATTTCTTCGTCCTCGATCCGGCAACGGGTCAGTCCGTGGCGACCTACACGAAGACATGGAAGGAGAAGTCGAACTGTAACGCGATAACTCCTTACATTCACAAGGGCCATATCTACCTCGTTCACAGCGCGCACGGCATGAGCCGACTGTCGCTGGACGGTGACACGTTCAAGCAGGATTGGCTGTCGGAGGACGCCAAGTACCCGAACGAGTGGTTCGCCTTCAACACCCACGTGATTTACCGAGACAATATCTACTTTTTGACCAAGGACCGCAGGCCGGGAGGGACGGGGTTGAACTGCGTCGATGCCGAGACGGGTCAACGCAAATGGTTCAATGAGAAATACGACTTCGGAAATTTGCTGCGTGTCGGTGACAAGATGATTATGCTCAGCGAGACGGGTGAGCTGATCTGGGGTGAATTAGGCGAAGCGGCTTTCAGGGAAACCCACCGGCAGAAGATTCTGGATGGCCTTTGCTGGTCAAAGCCCGTTCTGCTCGGGGAGCTCCTCTACGCGCGCAGTGCGGAGGGAACAGTCGTCTGCCTTAAGCTCGAATAGAACTGTTATGACGGGTCGATGGACACTATAACAGAGTGATATTGTAAATTCGTAAGCTAATATTGACATTGTCAATGGGGCTCAAAGGTGAATCTTTAGTGTATAACCTATAGAATGGAAATCGAGATAGAATATTATGTGTACGGTGTTGTCTATCAAAGCAATCCTTGACATAATCCCGTAAAATCTCGTCCAGAATACGTCAAAAGGAGAACAGGCTGCAAACGATACTACAAAGACCGCATTATCATGGGAAATATGCGTATTAAGCACTCCTGCCGGAATATTCGTGGTATTCATCAAATAAAATAGTGCATTCGGCATTATCTTTGGTAATATATGGAAATGGTTGGGCAAACTCCACCCAACAGATGAGATTGCCGCGGCCCCCTGCTTTCTTGTGAAAGCAAGGCGGGGGCCTCGCAATGACGACTCTGCGAATAGTGTGTTACAGAGAATTAGGTGCTTACAAGAAGAATTCGAAACGTTACAAATGGAAACTCTTAAGCTATTGTGTGAATATTTTCCGACGGCGGTTTTTACCGGCAAGTGCCTTGTTTTCATAAGCGAAGACTGGCGTGTTGAGCTTACCGAGCATAAAGACAGCGATTTCAGCAAGTCGCGCGCTGAGCCTTCTATCATACGTATCAGAATCTTCAAGAGGGCAATGGACGGCGAGCTTATCGCGGGGCATTATGAAGATTTTCAGCTTGCCTCGTTGGGTGAGCTTGCCGAGCAGATTGAAAAATATGTGCAGATGGCGATTGGCACAAACCTGCGGGAAAATATTGAGTAATTCGCATGCAGGATTGTGCGTGCTTGTAATTCTCAGCAAAACCCCCAGGATAAACTTGGGGGCTAAACGGAAGCCCTGGGTAGAATCCAGGGCTTGTTATTGAGATGGCTAATCCGGTGATTCAGGAAGTTGATAGGGGTGTTGTCTTTGCTGCAAAGATTGTTCCCGGCAGCAGTGGGCAGACGCGGATTTGCGGGCTGCTCGATGGGATGCTGAAGGTCAAGGTTTCTGCGGCGTCCGAGAGGGGAAAAGCCAATCAGTGCCTGCTTAAGTTTTTAGCCAAGCAGTTCGGTGTGAAAAAGAATGCTGTTAGTATAATCTCCGGAAAAACCAGCCCAGTCAAGCATGTGCAGGTTTTGGGCATTTCGGCTGATACGCTGTTGAAAAAACTGGGTTTGAATAAATAGGGAAATGGTGGTGCAAGCCCCGCCCTACAGATGAGATTGCCACGGCCCCCCTACTTTCTTGTCTGCACCTCTCGGTAACGCAGGCACGGGTGCGAAAGCAAGACGGGGTCTCGTAATGACATGTACAATAAACAGGATTTTTGTCAATGACGGACAAATCAACTCTACTTTCATCACGTGACATTGAAGACGCCACTTCTCTTGGATATATGCTGAAGTTGGCAGCACCGATGGTGGTAACGACCATATCTTTTACCGTTATGCAGTTCGTCGACAGGTTTATGGTCTCGCGCTTGGGAACGGACGCGCTGGCGGCTATTTTGCCAGCCGGTTTTGTCAGTTTCCTGCCCGGCGGGTTCGCCATTGGCGCGATAACAAGCCTAAATACATTTGTAAGTCAAAGTCTCGGCAGAGGTGACAAGGAAGACTGCTCTAATTATTTCTGGCAGGCGGTATATATGGGGCTTGTTTACTTTTTGGCTGTAGTGGTGATTATGTGGCCGACGGCGCCGTGGATATTCAGAGCGATGGGACATCCGGCGGCGGTGGTCGCTATGGAAGTGATATATCTTCGAATTATGCTTTATGCTCATATTCTCGCCGTTATTAACTGGTCGAGCAGCCAATTCTTTATGGGTATACATCGGCCGATTATTACGATGTGTGCATCGCTGTGCGGGCAGGTGGTCAATGTTGCGGCTAACTATGTGTTGATTTTCGGCAAGTTAGGTTTTCCTGCGATGGGGATTGCCGGTGCGGGCTGGGGGACATTTATCGGGATAGGAGTTGGGGCCGGTATAAATATGTCCCTGTATTTGAGCAGTAATATAAATGCAGAGTTTAAGTCCAGACGAACGTTAAATATTGATTTTGGTAAGATGTATGATTTGCTGAAGGTGGGATTACCGGCGGGATTTGGATTGATGGTGAATGTCGCATTCTGGGGTGTGATTTTGTTCGGGTTGGTTGGAAAATTCGGTACCGAAGCGCTTGCCGCGACAAGCGCTGTGCTTTCATATACAAGCCTCTCGGTTATGCCGGTCGTGGGGATGAGTACGGCCCTGACAGCGGCGGTGGGCAAGACCATAGGGCGGGGTAGAAAAGATATAGCGATTAAACAAACCAGAGTTTGTTTGAAAGTCGCACTGTTTTATATGGGATTGGTGGGGATTTGCTTTTTCGTATTTAGAAATGCCCTGATGGCATTTTGGTCGTCCGACGATAAGGTAATTGAAGCGGGCGTTAAGATTCTGATTTGTGCCGCTATATACCAGGCTTTTCACGCTGCACGTACAATTTACAGCGGCTCTTTGCGAGGGGCGGGCGATACGGTTTGGCTGGCAATTATCTCTGCGGTTGGAGCTGTAGTGATATTGGGACTTGGCGGCTGGCTCGTAGCTATGTTTTTTCCGTCTTTTGGGGCTTTGGGGCCATGGTCCGCCGCCACGGTTAGTATTATCGCGGTGGGATTAGCCAACCGCTGGAGATTTAAGAGCAAAAGATGGATGGACATAGATTTGTTTAAGCGCCGTGCGGTTAGCGTCCCGATTCAAAACGGAGCGGCGGTTGAATAGTTCAACGTATATCGTATCGTGTAATCGCCAAACTCATTTTTGAATAGGTTTCATGTGAGTGTTGTGAATTGCTCCGGATGTTTGCCAGGTTGCGATGTCGAGCGGTTAAGACAGGTTGATCTCAGCTCGGATATCAAATTTGAAACCCATCTTCACGGCGATACATTTATTTCTTAGAGGTTTGTTTTAGTATCCAATCAGATATGATATCCAACACAGTGGGAGATATGGTTTCTTCAATCCTGGCATACTCAGACGGCGAACCGGTCTTTGCAGTCTGGAACAGATGATTCAGCCCGGAGAACTCTTTTATGGTATATTGTAGATTGCCTCCGGCTTTAAGGGCCGCCTCAACGCCTTTTAAGTTCTCCTTTGGCACCTGTGTGTCTTTATCTCCATTTATGGCCAGCACAGGACATTTCACCTTCATTAAAGTTTCTTTTGGATTATAACGCAAAGCGGAACTAAAACTTGGTGAGAGCATCCAATCGAAGTTGTAGGTGTCCACAGATTCAAGCTCTATCTTCTGCCTTTCATTGGCATTGAATTTTGCTAATTCCGGTTTTGCCTTCTGAAGAAGATTTTTAATTTTCGAACGTGCAACCTCTAAATCATCTTCATGTCTGATAGTGTAGAAAATATTTCTTAAGACAGAGGCCTTAAAAGTAATGGTAAGAACCATAAAAGCCACATCCGGTGATTCAGCCGCCCCCAGGGGACCGATTACAGCACCTTCGCTATGACCAATAAGTCCAATCTTTTTAGCATCGATTTCCGGCCGGGTTTTCAAATATTCAACACCGGCAAGAGCATCCTTTTTAAAGTCTTCAAAAGTACATTCATCGTAATTACCCGTTGAACGTTCTACCCCCCGGTCATCATATCGAAGAACAGCAATCCCCTGCCGGGTCAGGTAATCCGCCAATACCAGAAATACACGATGTCCCCAGATCAACTGGTCACGGTCATTGCCACCGGAACCTGACAGGAGCAACACCGCCGGATACAGTCCGGACGATTCAGGCAGGGTTAAGGTGCCCGCGAGTTCGACTTTATCTGTTATGTTCTTGAAAGAAACGATTTCTTCTCTATAAGGATACGGTTTTTTAGGCTCTTGCGGACGCTTTGAAGTTCGAACAGGAGGTCTGTTAATTCGTTCGAGTGTAAGTGGCATGCCCCCACCATCAGGGCCTTTGAATTTACCATTTATGCTCTGCCCATTTCCGGAAATTTTTCCTTCGTAAATGCACCTTATATTATATATGTCGAATTTAACATTCCTCCCATTGGAGGATATAAAGTCTGTCGGCATACTCCATGCTTCCTGGTCAGGAATATCTGTGTAGGCAATGAATGAACCATCTTCATTTCTTAAGACTCTAAAGACAATTTTGAATTGGCCTGGTTTACTCATCCAGTTACCAACGATAGAAGTATTTGGCTGTACTGAAAATGCCAAATCTGTAAATATCAGAACTGCTAATAAAAAGATGATTGTGATGTTCTTCAACCTTTCCATAATTGTGCTCCTTTCAGATAAATTAATAAAAAATGGTTTCTTTTACTGGAGCAATTATGAAAACCAAGTGTTACCTTTTTGTTACGGTTTTGTACTTTTTTTGTTATTTTTTTGACACATTGCAGAATGGAAAACCGAAAAGCAAGTGCATTTGTAAACCGGAAGGGATTAGCCAAGTCAGTCTTCGAGTTTGCGCAGGCGAATATTACGAACTGCACCGGATGTCTGCCAGGTTGCAATGCCGAGCGGCTGGGAGAGGTCCACCTCGGCCCGGATGTCGATTTTTCGGCCGGTCGTTTCAATATTTACAAGCTCTTCGTCATCGAGCCAGGCTTCAATCCTGTCGGGCGTCACTCGCAGACGAACGCGATACCATTTGTTGTCCTCAAATGAGATGAATCGTGAAGTCTCGTTGTTAGCGGCGTCATAGTAGTCGATGTTAGACAAGCCGCAGACGCCGCCGCCCCATCCGCCGAGGATTAGCGAGCAGGGGTTGTCGGCGACTGGAAATGTCAGGCCGCAGAAAAAATCGCTGCCACTAACCCGCATTGCTTCGAGTGTTATTTCGTAGTTCATTCGGACCACCGGCCCGGTCCAGTTGACGCCTGTCATATCGTTGCCCATTTCGAGATAAATAGCACCGTCTTTTACATAGACATCACCCTGGCCGCCGAAATCAGTAATCGCCCACTGCCCGAGTGACTTTCCGTCGAAAAGGCTGATCTCCATCTGGGGCATTTCTTTCGTGACGTTAGGTTCGGTCTCTGGCAGCTCTTGCGGGACACCGGTTTCAGTCCGGGTTTGCTCCTGTGAGACACTGGGTTCATTCGGCGGGGCTGATGGGCTTTCACGACGACATGACCCCAGAGTCAGGACAGCAAGAAGCATAAGTATTGTACATTTGTGTTTGGTATCCATCATATTTCTCCCTTGTAAAAAATCCATTGAACAAAATAACCTCATAATCTATATTATACAACAGATATTTGCTCAAAGTAACTGGTTTTTCAGCATAAAAATTACGGAAAACACAGAACAACAAGGGTCTATTTGACGATAAGTATTTACTGAGGAAAATAATCAGCGGCGAAGGCCGAGGGAATAACTGATGAAAAAAATTTTTGTAGTAATAATTTGTGTTTTGATTTTCACACCGGCTGTCTTAGGGCGCCGGCAAGAGCCCCTGGCCAATGCGAACAAGACAGGTCTCTACTCAAGGTCAATTGAACAAGTCCTTCGGCTAAGAGAAGATGATGTTGATTTGGCGACCGCTGCTTTGATTGTTTCGGAGCGGTGGAGTGACATGGTGTACGGGCGAAGATACCTGTCAACGCTGGATGATATGGCTTTGGAAATCCGTGAAAGGCTCAGAAGCGCAGCAACCTATAGAGCGATTCCGGTTATAAACGCGTATTTGTTCGATGAATTAGGATTTAATTCGATTTCAGAAGCAAGTGACCCGAACGATTTGTTTCTACATACTGTGCTGGATAAGAAAGGTGGATACTGCCTGAGTCTGTCAATTCTTTATCTTTCATTGGCGGAGCGGCTTGGTATTCCTTTGTACGGAGTGGTTGTTCCCGGGCATTTTTTTGTCAGATACGACGACGGCCGAGTGCGATTTAATATTGAAACGACGAGCAAAGGTGGAAGTGCCCCCGATGAGCACTATATAGAGAAGTTCAATGTGCCGGTAAGCTACAACAGTATTTATATGAAGAACCTGAATAAGATTCAGACGTTAGGCTGTTTCTTTAATAATCTTGGTAACAGCTATAACGATGTCGGTAATATAGACTCTGCCCTGTTGGCACTTGAAAGAGCGGTTCAGATAAATCCAACGTTGTCCGAATCGAGGACAAATTTAGGGAGCATCTACCTGAAAAAAGGTCACGTAGTTGATGCGATAAACCAATACCGCGAGGCCCTGAAAATCAATCCGAACGATGCCAAGACACGCAATAACCTCGGAAATGCATACATGGAACGTGACTGGTTGAACTATGCGGTTTCCGAGTACCACCGGTCGATCAGGCTGGAACCCGATTTCGCGGATGCATACAAAAACCTGGCCATAGCTTACTGCAAACAGGAAAGATTCCAGCAGGCGATATCGCAGTTGAGACGGGCGATTGCTTTGGAGCCGAAAGATGCCGACTGTTACACCCAGTTGGCCGGTGTTTATGACCAGGTGGGCAATTACAGGCAGGCAATATCTCAATATAAGATAGCATTGCAAATCAATCCGAGTCTGGCTGAGGCCTATTACGGTTTGGGGCTTTGTTACAATAAGCAGAAGCAGGTTGACGATGAAATTTCGGCATACAAGATGGCTTTAGCTCTGAAACCTGATATGTTCGGGGCTCTTGTAGCTCTGGGCAATGCGTATTTCGGACAGAAGAAATATGGTTCGGCTATCGAGCAGTATAATAAAGCTGTTCTGATAAATCCCGATGAAGCGATGATTCATTATAACCTTGGTGCTGCATATTCCAATAATGAGAATTATGAGCAGGCGGTAGATGAATATTTAAGGGCGGTCGAGATTGACCCGAAAATTGGTGATGCGCATTACGGACTTGCTTTTGGGTTTTATCAGTTGAAGAAGTACGATTTGGCCTGGAAACATATACAAATTGCCGAGAAATTGGGGGTGGAGGTTTCCAAAGACCAGCGCAATGCAATCAGAAGAAAATTGCGATAGAGTAAACCACACGTAAAATCCACTGTCAAAAGCGAGATTAACCTGCCCGGCTTCACCTGGCCGTCTCGGTAGCTGAATGATGACTTGTCTGTTTAGTATGTCCCTGTCGGATTAGCTTAGCGTACTACCACTTGAATGGAAAAGGTTTTCAGAGGCTCTACACCTTCTTCCCAGGGTCTATGATAAACAAGTTTAAGAGAAGTCTGGCCTGCGCTTATTGCCTTGAAGCGGAAGATTTCCCAGCCGCCTGCGCCTACAAGCGGCGGCTCACCTGTATCAGAGGGCTTGAACTTGCTTCAGGATAGACTCCTGTGTTTCAACTACCTCCCAACTATACCCAGTAGTGGGGTTTGATTCCAGTGTGACGACAAGAATCTGGCCTTGCTCAAGCTCAACCTGGCTGCCGTCATCTTCCTCATCGACATTGACCTCTTCAAGTTCAACCGGTGGCATCCCCTCAAACAGATGCTCAGCAAGGACAATCAGGTCCTGGACATCTACTATGCCGTCACCCCAGGGCATCGGGCCTATATCGCACAATGGCTCATCCGTGCCCCAGTGGTCAATTATTATGCACATGTCGGCAGAGTCAATGATTCCATCGCCGTTGAGGTCAACAATTGGAATGATTGATACATGCCATATGTCCCCATCGTTCCAGTTGGATGAGGTGGCGTAGTCAAAGAATAGGTCAGATCCGTCCGCCGAGATGTTGGCCAGTTCCTCGAAACCCGAACGGTTGACCTTCGGCCCGAGGTTTACTGGAGGCCCCCAGGGATCGGAAACGGTTGAGCGCCGCGTCACGTATAGGTCCCCATAACCGTACCCACCCGTCCGTTGAGAATCAAAAAAAAGCAACAGCCCATCAGTAGAGAGGTAGGGGCGAGCGTCCTGTCTCGAGCTGTTGACCACTGGGCCAAGATTAGCAGGGTCGCCCCAAGAGTCGTTTTTCGTTGGCCTCGTCGTGACCCATAGGTCCGCATTGCCATATCCCCCCGGTCGAAACGGAGATTTCCATCCGGAGAAGTAGAGTTCTAAACCATCGGATGAGAGAGATGGCGTAATCTCGTGAGCTGAACTATTCACCACAGGTCCGAGATTCACTGGGGTCTCCCAATCGTCGTATTCTGATCTTCGCGTCGAGAACCAGATGTCGTCTCCACCGTATCCACCGGGCCGGTTTGAAGAAAAGTAGAGTGATAGACCGTCGAGCGAAATGCGGGCGCATCCTTCGTTAAATGAGCTGTTGACTATTGGGCTGAAATTCGTCGGAGTACCCCAATTGTCGCCCTTACTTGTGCGCGTAGCTACCCATATGTCATGACCACCATGCCCACCGGGTCGATTTGAAGAAAAGTAGAGAGAAAGGCCGTCGTCCGAGATCCATGGCCCATATTCGTCGGCGGAGGTGCTCACCGTTGGCCCAAGATTGGTGGGCGTACCGAAGGTGAAATCTGCGTTAGCAACCTCGGCAGCCAAGCCCAATGCCAAAACCAATACGAGTGAAATTGTTTTTTTCATTTTATCACCCTTTCATAAGTTTTTAATGTTGCTGAATGTGCGCATATTTAACGGCTCAGGTTTATTTTAAGAAACATCTCCTCGTTAAATGCCATTTTGGATTATCTCATCCAAAAAGGTTATAATATACGAACACTATAACATAACCTAAGTAGATTTCAAGAGAAAAACCGATAAATCAACAAGAAATCCTACGGCTAAATATTTGGAATAGTTAAATTTCACTTGACAAAATAGTGCTGGTTCACTATTAAAGCTGTTTCTGTAGTTTTTGTATTTGGTGTTGTTTGAAGATTTTATGGAGTAAGTTAGAATGTTACCTGCTAAGAAGACCAGTAAGTGCCGGACACGCACTCGTCGCAGCCATCATCGGTTGAAGGCTGTAAACTATTCGGTCTGTAAGAAATGTGACCAGCCCAAGCTGCCGCATGCAGCGTGTGAAAGTTGTGGTTACGTTAACCCGAAAATCACATTGAAGATTGGGGAGGAATCCTAATAAAGGCGGCCACAAAATGCGAATAGCAATTGATGCAATGGGAGGCGACAATGCACCGGATGAGATAATCGCCGGTGCGCTGGAATCTATTGAGTCGCTGTCTGAGGACGACGAGCTGATACTGGTCGGTCCTGAGGAGGTAATAGAGGCACAATTACATTCTTTGAATTCTCGCAAAGGTACAATTAGTGTGATTCACGCCCCGGACGTCATCGGTATGGCCGAGGTGCCGATAGAGACTCTTCGAAAGAAACCCAAAAGCTCAATCGCTGTTCTTGCCAAATTGGCCAAATTGGGACAAGCAGATTCGGTAATTTCCGCCGGTAATACCGGTGCTT
>SMTZ1_10003697_pt1 | contig 15608 bp, 15 predicted proteins | sample DeeMarSWOR136_30_FD_25667 | JGI IMG/M metagenome (IMG submission 25667)
TCCTTTTATTTATTATCTGATTCTATTATGGATTGGGAAAGAGGTAAAGTGAGAAAAAATCAAGACAGGTACAGATAGATCCGTATCTATAGTACAACTATTTGGTCGAACTTTAAAAATAAGGTAAAGAGATATAAAGAAATCGCTTCGCTAGCACTTTGCTAGTCGAGTTTTTATCTTTACCTGGAAAAGTCACTCTTTTATGGTATATAACTGAAAGAAAACCATGCTTTTTAACCGAAGTTCTCAAAGATTACCGTGTAATCTAAAAGAGTACGTTACATTTTTATACCGATGTATGAAACATTATTCATGTAACTTGCACCCTGTGTAAATGGGCGACTATTTGAAATAAATTGGTTAAAATGATACGGAAGTAATGGACAACAGTCAATCCCTAGCATACACGGCTGAGGGGCGTGCGATCAGTTCCCTGCTGAAGCCGCTCTCCTGCCCGTCGTCGTCCACAGCCGTTATGCTCACGAAATAGACCCGATCGTTTTCCAGGTTCCTCAGCTCGTATGTAAGCGTTTCACCGGTGGACTGTTCCACCAGTTCCGGTTCATTCCCCACGTAGAAGCGCGACTGTTCCCCGTAGTAGATCCTGTATGCCGCAACGTCTTTCTCCTTGTTCCTCACCCATGTGAGTTCGACACCCTTGTTTAGAGGACTTACGGTAAGCAATATGGGTGCAGTCGGGGGCGGGTCTGGTTCATAGACCACGGCCAGGGTATTGAGCCTTGGTGTATAGCTCCCCTCGGTCCCGTAGAGCTCGGCCTTCCATTGAACGTAGCGACCCTTGAGCATGACGTCTTTTATCTCTCCGCCATTCCGAACCATTGTCCACCGGGGTGGCGAAGTACTGCTTTTCAACTGCTCGAAGGCTTCGGCTATATTGCGGCCGTCGAGATGGGAGAGTTCCGGATCGGGCGGCCACTGCCCATGTTCTCCCTTTTTTACAAGAAAGTCTTCGCCGAGCGGTTCCATGGCAGGAGCGAAGTAACGGTTCGACACCCTGCAGTACACCCGTATGGCGGTACCCTGCTCCTCGATGCTGTCCCAGACCAGTTTGACGACTTTCGTGCCCCTGTTCGTAAGATCGATCACATCACTTTTGATCGTTCCCCTTGTGCGGTACTCTTCCGTCACATCACTCATGATTCTTCCCTTTGCTCGGTTCTCCTCTCTCATGAAGCTCGGTGCGCCCCGTGCTATACGGAATTCGTCCATATACCCGAGAAAGTGTTCGCCGAGAACCAGGGGTACACCGAGATAGGGGGAAAACTTTCCCCTCAACTCGTTACCAGATTCCCGTCGGTTGTGTGTCAACCACAGCAGGTTGTTCTCCCTGCCGTCGAAGGTGAGCGTCATGAGGCCGGAAAGGGAATCGTAGTGTATGCCGTGGTGGTGCCATTCGTTCAGGGGGGTGGGTCTCAGCTCAGCAATTACGATGTGTTGAGGCTCGCTTCCAGGCTCGTAGAACACGTTGCCGAACTCCCAGTGAAGCCGCCCGTCTTTGAAAAAGGCGCGCACGCCGGAAAATCCGCTTTCCTCGTCGACAGTTGGCGCATACCAGGACAGCACCACGATGGAATCATGCACATTCGTGGGAAAGAGGTGAAAATCGATACTGAAGCTCTGCAGAGGGTCATGTTCGAAGAAGACACTGGACTCGAGGGGCATGATCTTTATACTATTCCCGTACCGGAGGAAACCGGCGGAGCCCCTGCCGTGCTTCTCCACATCTTCAGACGGAAATACGTTCCCCTCCCCCAATGCATAATGCTCCGAGCCCGCTGAGACGGTTTGAGCGCCTGCCCCGTTGAAGTGAAGAAGCAGATCCGTATTCTCATCGGTCGCCGGAACATTGTCGTCGAGAATCACGGCAAGCTGTCCCAAGGGTCCATGCTCGAATCTGACATTTTCCCTAGAGTAAAGAGCATCCCAGCTTTGCTCTACCCCGCCCCACCGAAGCTCCATCACTTCAGTGCGTCCAATGAGCTCGGTCTGGGACAGCGCCGGCACCGGCAAAGTAAGCAGTACCACAATCAGCGGCATCCCTATTCTTTTCATCATATCACATCCACCATGCACATCGTGGCTCCCTAACGCTGCAGTACCTTCTTTTGTATATAATCGAAAAGGATCAGTGTCTGCATTAACGTTACTTCACTGCTGATGATGGGCACAATGGTGACCTTCGTCTTGTACACCGTGTCTCCAACCTTGATCTTCAGATCATCGAGCACCCGGTTCTTGGGTTTATCCCTTATTTCATCCAGGGCCTTGAGAATGAACTCATTCTCCACTATCTTATTTATCGGTAATCCTACAACGGACTTCTCACCGATATTTAGCAGTTTTTTTAAATGCGAGTTGATCGATTCGATCCTGTCCTCACTATTCAGGATGACCATGCCCTTATCGATCGATTCAGTGAGAAATGCGACCTGTTGCTGAAGAGCTCGCAGCTTTTCAACCTTGAGCTTATCAAAAACACGCACCTGCCCCATGAACTTGTTCAGCCAGTGGCCGAGGTTGCCGAACTCATCCTGCTCCGGAAACTTGATGTTGAGATTGAAAGCCATACTCCTTCCGCCCTCCAGGCGATCAATGATCCTCCGGTATGAGATGAATCCCCTCCTTCTAGTTACAACCAGAATGTAGGAGCTGATGACAAAACCCGCGCCGAAAAAGAATATCACGATGAGCCGGAAGATGAGCAGACCCGAACCCACCGCAGGCACCATCGAAGTGTACCCCCTAATGAGCGCAGGGCCGCCAATAACGATCGCCAGAGTGCCGAAGATAAAGAACAGGACGGAAAAAAAACTGTATGCCCGGATAAAGACATTGTATGAAAATTTCATGATCCATACCCCCTGGGAATTCGTTTCACGTGTATGAAGAGCAATATCTCATCCACCACGCTCCACGGCGCGCTCCACCTCCTGGATGCCCCGCTCGGAGCCTACCATGACGAGCACGTCTCCCTCGCCGATGACGTCATCGGGAGAAGGAAAATCAACATACTTCTCTTCGAAGACATTTTCACCCTCGTTCGTTACCATGGGTATCTTTTTCTTTATACCGACGATGTTAACCCCATACCGCGACCTGAGGTTGAGGTCACGAATCGACCTGCCCACAAAACTCTCACCCACCATCACTTCCGAAATGGTGTGGTCCTCGGATACATCGAGATGATGGAGTACATGGGTGGAGCTGAGGCGGCGTGCCAGCCGGAGTCCCATCTCCTCTTCAGGTGAAATGATCTCGTCAACGCCGATGAGCGACAGGATCTGCCGGTGCCCTATCGAATTGGCGCGCGCAACGATTCGCGGGACCTCGAGCTTCTTGAGCAGCAGCGAGGTAAGAATGCTTGCCTCCATATTTTCACCGATGCACACGACCGCGCAGTCCACCCTGCCGATGTCGATGGCCTTGAGTGCCTCCTCCTGCGTGCTGTCCAGGATCGCCGCTTCCGTCACGTCGTTCTTTATGGCATCGATGTTCTTCTCATTGTCGTCAATGGCGATGACCTCCATGCCTTCCTTCATGAGGTTCCTTGCCACAGATACGCCGAACACACCGAGACCGAACACGGCAAACTGTTTCATGGATTCCTCCCCTCCTTTCCAACCATGGTCTAGCTGACATTTAGTCTAACCGACACTTAGTCTAACCGACACATGGTCTAACCGACACATGGTCTAACCGACCATGATACGTTCCTCGGGATAGGTTACCAGTCTCGTGCCCTGCAGGTTTCCGATCGCCAGAACCATGGTCAGGGGACCGATCCTTCCCACAAACATACACAACATAATCACAATCTTCCCGAAATCGCTCAGCCCTGGGGTAATGCCAGTCGAGAGCCCCACCGTTCCAAAGGCAGATACCGTTTCGAAGTATATCTGCATGAATGAGAAGTCCTGCGAATAGCCGAGCAGAAGTGTTACCACGATGATGACGGAAACGGCTGCCACCAGGATGGCGAATGCTCTGTTTACCACCGCAAATGGTATTCGCCGCCTGAAGATGGTGTTGAACCGCTGGTCTCGAAGAATGGTCACGATCGAGAGCACCAGGACGAAGAAAGTTGTCGTCTTTATCCCACCCCCTGTCGATCCAGGCGACGCGCCGATGAACATGAGAATACTCATCATAAACAGCGTAATCGGTCTGAGGCGCGCGGTATCAACGGTATTGAAACCGGCGGTTCGGGTGGTTACGGACTGAAAGAGCGAGGCGAGAAACTTCTCGTGAGACCTCATCGGACTCAGTATATGGTTTCGTTCGAGAAAGAAAAAGTTCACGGCACCGAAGGCAATGAAAAACAGTGTGGTTATGAGCACGATCCGTGTCTGTACCGTCAGCCGTACGGTGCCGAAATGGAGGACCCTGCGGATCAGATTGTGCAGCACTGTAAAACCCAGCCCTCCCGAGACGATAAGGCCGATAAGAATGAGGTTCACCCAAATATTCGAACGTGCGGCCATGAAGCTCTTCGTATACAGGGAAAAACCGGCGTTGCAGAAGGCAGAGACAGCATGAAATATCGCGTAAAAGAGAGCCGTGATGCCCGACCCGAATTGCTTTAAAAAATAGGGAAAAAAGAGAGCAGTACCAGCGGCCTCAAAGGAGAAAGTAATGAGCACAATGGCCCTGATGATGCTGAACAGGTTCTTCACATCACCCTGGCCGAGAAGGCTTGCAGTGGAAAACCTTCCGGAAAGACTCATCTGGCTCCCCAGGCTCACCTGTATAAATGCCGCAATGGTCATGATCCCGAGCCCTCCAGCCTGTATGAGCAGCAGGAGAAACACCTGACCGATTATGGAGAATGCAATCCCCGTATCGACCACGATCAAACCGGTGACGCACACCGCGGAGGTGGAGGTGAAGAGAGCGTCGATGTAACGGAGATCCGTTCCCTGGGCTCGTGAGTATGGGAGATAGAGCAGAAAGGAGCCGATGGCGATGATCGATGCGAAGCTCACAATGATGGCCTGTGCAGGGTTGACCCTGAAGGAGCGGATGATCTCGCGCAGGCGCTCCGTCTGAATAACGAATTTGATAAAGAGCAGAACGAGCAGAAACGTCAGATAAAACCTGGAATATATGTAGATGAACCGATGGCCGATGTCGATACCGCTGAACAGATAGGAGGTATAGAACAAGAAACCGGCCACAATATACTGGCGCCATGAACTCTTGAAATAGCTCTTTGGATGGGGATCGAGCAGGAAGTGAATGAGGAGCTCGAAGAGCACAAGCCCTGTGAGACTGAATCCCAGATTGTACTCGATGGGTCGGAAGGGAAAACCGAGCTCGAACAGGATCAGTATGAATATATCGATCTCGATGAAAATGAAGAAGAGATCGATGTAGCTCTTGATCCGTTCCCTGAAATCATATCTCATGGACGATCAGCTCTTTCATGGCATGTGTCAAAACTTCGCAGGTTCCCTTCTTAACGAGTATGTCATCCTCGATCCTGATGCCGTACTCCCCAGGAAGGTATATGCCTGGTTCAACCGTCAATACCATGTTCTCCCTGAAGATCTTGTCAAACTCTGGCCCTGGATAGCTGTTGTCATGAACACTGAGTCCGATGCTGTGTCCGAGCCCGTGAATAAGACGCCCTCTGTACCGTTCATAGCTGTCGATGAAACCCTTTACCTCTTTTTCGACCTGCTCCGTACCCGCACCGTCGCTGATGCGTTGCAGAGCGATGCGCTGGGCCTCAAGTACCGTCTCATAGCAGTGACGCAAGGTCGCATCGGGCGTACCAGTGAAGTAGGTGCGGGTAATATCTGATACATACCCCTCATAATCGGCCCCGAAGTCGAGCAGTACAGTGTCTCCCTCTTTGAGGGGAACGTCTGATCCGCTGTAATGGGGTTTGCTGCTGTTGGGGGAAAAAGACACGATGGTTTCGAAGGCTGCACCCCTTGCACCGAGCTTGCGTATCCGATAATCAACATCGGTGGCAAGATCACATTCGGTCACACCCCGCTTCAGGAGACCGGGAAACTCATCGGCGACGGAGCTTGCGATGTCACATGCGCGCCTTATCTTCTCGATTTCCTCGGGAGCCTTTATCATTCGAGCCCGCCTGAAGGCATCGCCCACATCGATGAGTTCCGTTCCATCTATCAGGTCCCTGAGATTGACATACAGGGAGTGTGAGACTCCCTCATAGGAGATGCCGATACGTCCGTATTGCGAGAGTTCCTTTTTGAGGAGTTCGTTCCGCTCCTTCTCGTTTGTATAGACCACAAACTCCGTATAGTCCTCTGCTCCGCGCAGTATCTCCTCCTCAAGAGTGGTACTGAAGAGTACGAGTCTCCCATCCCTCTCACAGAGCGCCCCGCAGTTTTCGAATACCCCACCATGCAGGCCCGTGAGATAGAGGAAGTTATAGTCTACATGAGCCCGGTTGTATATGAAGATGGATTCGGGAACCCTGGCGCCGTTGATGCAGGAAAAGACTTTTTTAATTCTGCGCTGAGGCATACTGTTCATAAATCCTCCACCCCCGCACCTTTCCCACTCAGGAAGGATACATCAGTTGCTGAGGTTCGTCAATGGTTCACCCAATACCTGTATGAAACGTGTTTTGAACATACTGAGAGAGGGTGCCCAGTTCAGAACTGCGTATAATATCCGATGGTGAGTATTCTCTCCAGAACATTCACAGAGGGGGAGTACTTGAGCTCCACCATGATCGAAAGAAGATCGATGATGTTGAAATCGAAGGCAAGGTTGTAGTAGTTTTCCTGCCAGCGTCCCTGTACGAAATGCAGATTCTCGATCTCAGCTTTTATGGAGAACGCGGGACTCAGCTCGACATCGGTTCCGATGAAGAAGGTGAGGTTCTCCGGTTTTGAATAGTCGAGCGGAACGACGGGGTAGCGTAGCCCCCATGAGAGGTTCTGTTCGGTCCGAAAGAGGAAATAGTAATGGGAAACAACCAGGTACGGTCCGTTTACGATGGTGTCGTCTACCTTCCCCGCTTCTCCCTTAATGAAATAGGACCAGCCGATCGCAATAGCAGGTAGTGCACCTGCCCCGTCGGACAGAAGAAACCGGGCGAGCACCCCAGGTTGGTTGAATGTCATGGCACCGGCTCCGATGAAGTTGCCGATATCGAAATATATGCCCAGAAAGGCCCAGTCAGTAATCGACAGAATGCCATTGGTGAGTATGCCGCCATTGTCGTACACAGTGAAGTTGAAGTGGAGGTCGCCCCGATATCCGGTGTACGCCTTGGGCGTGTCGATAATATCAACATCGTACATCCCCGCAAAGAGAGGCAGGGACACAAAGACGAGCAAGACAAAGACCAGAATGAGGAGTAGCTTTTTCCTGTGCATGGCTGTCCTCTGAATCTTTTTTTTTAGTATCGGTTGTTCTGAAATCTACTTAATGAGATGTGGGATGTGGTGAAGGACTGAACTGCTTGTTAGATCAGACTTTTAAGGAGCTTCTCTTCCTTTTTCTGCCACCGTTCATAAGTTCGTCGATGAAGTTGAAATGCCCCTTATGGGTGAGATTTTCATACTCTGTTTCCCATGCACGAGCTGCCACCTTTCCGTACCGTCTCGAGTATTCATCAATGGCGGGTGCAAGCGTGGTGATAATGGACTCCGAACCGGGGTGGGTTGGATGGGCGCCCCCCTCCTCGACGACTTCTCTGAGTATATGAGGGTTGTCGATGATAGTGCAGGGCAGGAGCAGATTATCGTTGTAGGGTCTGCGGTTTCTGAAAGCCCTAAAAAATTTTGACTGGAGCACCTCCTTCAGGCTTTTGTCCTTGATATTGTCAGCTGCAAAGTGGCAGAACACGCAGGGCTCAACATCACCATTCGAAATGATGTGCAGATAACTGTGGCCGCCGGCGATACATCCGTTGGTGAGAATGCCGTCGTTCCAGAAGTCGGCGAGCACCGCCTTCTTGGTATCACGCAATTCGATGACCCTTCTGCGCCGGTAATCCCGCTGCTCGGGTGTGGGCATGAGATCGAGATTAGGCTCCTTGCCGATCGGAATGTAATTGAAGTACCATCCGATGTATATTCCCTTGTCCAGGTAGTAGTCGACGAACTCGTCACTGACGATGAACTCGTTGTTCTGCCGCGTTGCAGTGGCTGAAAAGCCGAACATCACCCCCCGATCCCTGAGCCGATCCATGGCATCGGATATTTTTCTGAAAGCCCCTTTACCGCGTCTCTCATCGGTTTCCCGCTCGAATCCCTCGACGCTGATGCAGGGTATGGCATTGCCGAGCCGTGCAAACTCGTCAGCCCTCTTGTCATTGATGAGCGTGCCATTGGTGTAGATCTGGAACATTGCGTCGCCATGGGTCTCGAGCATCTCTACGAGATGGGGCCACGCATTGGGCTCACCGCCAGAGATGACGAAGAAAAAAATACCGATCTCCTTCGCCTCATTGATGATACGGTGCACCACCTCGATGCCCAGGTCCTCGGCTTTTCTGTAATCACCCGCATAGCAACCATAACAATTGAGATTGCACTTCATGGAGGGGCTTATGACCACGAGGGCGGGTGCATGGTCCCCTGTTTCCTCGAAGTAGGCCTTTCTTCGTTGACTGTACATGGTGAAGGGTTTCACGATGAAGTTCTGTATGACTTTTTCCTTCACATTCTTGGAGAGAGTCGGAAATCCACGATGAAAACGCCTGAACATAAGATCGATCATGATCGCTGCTTCGGGCAAGTCCAATCGTGAAATAATGGGATTGACCAGACGCATCCATCGATCTTCAGACATGCTTGTCATGAGCTTCAAGGCCGTGCGCGCACCGATATTCACTGCACCCCACTTGAGTATGTTGCCTTCACCCATTAGTTCAACCCTCCACATCACATCTCTGAAAGGTACTCCTTGGACAGAATTTCGAGAAACCTGTCACCACCCTTGATCTTCTCGAGGGTTCTGCGAATATAGTTCTTGATACTGCTCGAGTCCTTTCGGTAATTGCTAATGAGCTCCTCTGCTTCCCTGCGCTCGGAGAGGAGATAGTTGATATACGTGGAAAGAGGTACCATTCCCCGCTGCTCATTAAGCCAGCCATAAATGGTCTCGTCTATGGTAATATTGATCTTCACCTTGTTCATGTACTACTCCTCGCATTAGTATGATTAATACTACCCTACATCCCGGGTGCTGTCAATCATTTTAAGGGTCACGGCGAAAGAAATAGAGCAAGAGGACGACAGCATGAAGGGCGTGCATGAACTCGTTACGCTCGAGCATTCGCCGTACCTCTTCGGGGGGCTTCAGGACGACTTCGATATCTTCCGTTCTGTCGAGCCGCTGCGGTTTCGAAGGATGCACCCCTGACGCGAGGAAGCTGTAGGAGAGGTTTGAATGGGTTCCGGGATTGGGGGAGAAGGTACCGATGAGCTTCCATGCACCGCCCTCATAGCCCGTTTCCTCAACAAGTTCCCTCTTTGCTGCCTGCAGAGGTTTTTCGTGCGGGTCCATTGCTCCTGCAGGGATCTCCCAGAGAACACGGTCGAGCCCTGGCCTGTACTGTCGGATCAGCACTATGCGTCCCTCATCGGTAACAGGAAGAATGTTGACCCAGTTGGTATACTCGAAGAGATAAAAATCCGCCTCCTCTCTTCCCCTGGGAATTCGATAGCGCCTCTTCAGGATTTTCAGCCAGCGGTGGCGGAAAAGATACTCCTCTCCAAGGAGGTCCCACGGTTCCACGGGCATGGCAGCAGTTTAAGGGGAGCCGGCACGCGAGCCTGGACCGTCCCCTACTGGTCCCTTTCGATGAATTTATAGATGGTCTCGCCCTCTTTGCGGTAGCCAAGTTCCCTGGCGTAGCCTTCGATGTATCGCTTGTTGCCGCGGAGATTCTGAATGACGATGTCCAGCATGGCTCGCTCACTTTCCAGAGTGCGGATTTCCCCTTCCAGGGTGAGGATTTCCGCCTCCAGATTTCTTCTCTTGACGATGCCCCCCTTCCCGTACACGATGATAAAACTTACCCAGACGGCGAGCAGTATGAGGGTTACATATATGAGCGTGTTCAGGTGCCTTTTCAGTGCCTGTATCATTCTACCAAAATGAACGACACAAACAGACCATCCCTTTAGGTCGAACTTCGGAAAGACAAATCTAAATCAGGACCTCACATCCCCCCTGCCCCGGACAACCCACTTGTAGGTTGTAAGCTCTCTGATACCCATGGGACCGCGTGCATGAAGCTTGTCAGTGCTGATGCCGATCTCAGCGCCCAGTCCGAATACCCCGCCATCGCTCAGTCTCGTCGACGCGTTCACGGTCACCACCGCCGAGTCGACCTGCGACACGAACCGCTCGATGTTTTCAATGCTGTTCGATAAAATACCGTCGGTATGGCTGCTTCCATATTTCTCAATATGCTCGATAGCCTCGTCCTCCGAGTCGACGACCTTGACGGCGAGGATCATATCCAGATATTCCGTATAAAAGTCATCCTCAACGGCATTCTTGATGTTTGGAAGGATGGCCTTCGAGCGAGAGCATCCCCTGAGCTCGACCCCTTTAAGCCTCTGCTCCACGAGGGGCAGGAACTTCTCACTCACGGCCCGGTGAACGAGCAGCGTCTCGAGTGCATTACATGTGGCCGGGCGCTGTACCTTCGCATTCCTCACGACCTCCTTTGCCATATCCAGGTCGGCGCCTTCGTCCACGTAGAGGTGGCAGACGCCCTTGTAATGCTTGATAACCGGAACAGTCGCCTCATCCACCACCAGTCGGATGAGGGATTCGCCTCCTCGGGGAATGACCAGATCAACGTAGCGGTCCTGACGGACTAGCGCACTCACGCCCTCATGCTCACGACGTTCAAGGAGCTGCACCGTTTCTTCCGGGAGACCAGCCTCCCGGAGACCCTCCCGTATAACCACGGCAAGTGCCTGGTTGCTGGTCAGCGCCTCGCTTCCACCCCTGAGAACGACACCGTTACCCGACTTGAGGCACAGCGCCGCTGCATCGACAGTGACGTTGGGACGCGACTCGTATATCATGGCAACCACGCCGATGGGCACCCGGACCTTCTCGAGCAGGAAACCCTGGGGGCGCCGCACGCCGATGACTTCTCCCACAGGGTCCTCCATAGCTGCAATTTCCCGCACCGACCCGATCATGGCATCGATGCGGGAATCGTTGAGCTCGAGCCGGTCGAGAAAGGCCTTTGAAAGACCGGCCTTTTGCCCGCTTTGGAGATCTTCTGTGTTGGCACTGGCAATAATGCGTCTTCGCTCGTCGATGCATTTCGCGATACACTCGAGAGCCCTGTTCTTCTCAGATGCCCTGGCTGCCCGGAGCTTCACAGAAGCTTCTTTCGCTGCACGGCAGATAGATTCGACATAGCTCTGAATATCCATACCCACTCCTTATATCAGAATAACCATGTTGTCCCTGTGAACGATCTCATCGAAGAATGAATCCGTCCCCAGCACCTCGGGTATACGGCTCGATTGAAGACCCTTAATCAGATCTATTTCCTTGCTCGAGAAATTGGTCAGACCCCTCGCAATCTCCCTGTGATCCTCATTCTGGATGGACACATTACTCCCAATCTGAAAGGTGCCGCTCACCTCCTTCACTCCGGCTGGAAGGAGAGACTTCTTGCCTGCCACGATGGCACCTTCGCCACCCCGGTCGATGATGATGGTTCCCTCGGTCCTGGGACCGAAGGCAATCCATTTCTTTCTTCCCCTGAGCTTTCGTTCAGCCGGAACGAAATAGGTCCCCACAGGATGTCCTGCAAGAAGCCGTTCGAGGTTGAAAGTCCTTCCGTTGGCGATGATCACACCCACACCGCCCTTGGTGGCAATCTCAGCGGCACGAATCTTCGATGCCATGCCGCCTGAAGAAAATTTCGAATCCTTGCCGAATACCACCCCCCTGACATGGTCCGAGATCTCCGTGATCTCCTCCAGGACCCTCGCACCGGCGTTCCGTTTCGGGTCCTGTTCGTAAACGCCCTCCGTATCAGTCAGGACAAGGAGTAGGTCTGCATCTATCATGTTCGAGAGATGGGCCGCCAGAATATCGTTGTCTCCAAACCGGATCTCCGAGAATGATACCGTGTCGTTCTCGTTCACGATGGGCACCGCGCCGTTTGCCCACAGCGCGAAGATGGTATTTCTGATATTCAGATAGCGCCGCCGGTTCTGTATGTCTTCATAGGTGAGCAGAATCTGGGCCGTTTCGAGGCTGCTCTTCGCAAACTCAGCTTCATAGGCATGCATGAGCCTGCTCTGCCCCATTGCGGCAGCAGCCTGGAGCAGATCTATCTCCTGGGGACGCCTTTCCAGCCCCATGCGGCTGAGTCCGAGGGCAATGGCGCCTGAGGAGACGATGATGATCTCCCGGTCTGAAACGGCATGCGAAACCTGCATCACCAGCGAGCGTATGGTGGTCTCGGAGAGCCTGTTGTCCCTTTCGGTCAGCACCCTCGTACCCACTTTGACCACAATCCGCCGGGATTCGGCAACGAGGTCTCTTCCCAAACTATCACTCCTCGTGAGGCTCAACAATACATGGTTGTATTTCACCCATATGCGGTATGCATTCAACGGTCGAAGATGCTCAGGGCGAGCAACGTGATATCGTCCTTCTCGGTCTTCTTCTTCTTTACGTACTCCCTGACCATGCGGTCAAAGGCCGATTCCACATTTCGTTTCTGAAAAAGCGCATACACCGCTTCGAAATCGATATACCCCTCTCTTCTGGCTGCGTCGAGCACCCCGTCAGTATAGAGGTAGAGCGTATCGCCTCTATACAGGATGTAGTTCTTCTCCTCATACTCTTCTTCGGTTTCAAACCATCCGATGGGATAACTCCGAATATCGATGGTTTCCAGCCGGCCGCCGCTTCTCTTGATGACTGGCAACGCATGGTGTCCCGCTATTGAAATGCTGATTTCCCGGCTTTCGATGTCGAAGACACCATACGCGATGGTGACGAAGTAGGACCCCTCCCCTATCCTGTTTGCCATGAAGCTGCGATTGAATCTCTTCAGCACGTCTCCAGGTCGTACCACGCTGTAGTGCCCGTTCTTCAACACGTCCTTTGCATAATGGAAGATCTCCTGCTTGAGAAAGACTGTGATCATAGCCGACGGCACCCCGTGTCCTGAAACATCGGCGATGAACAATCCGATCTTCTTCTCATCGATCCGAAACACGTTGTAAAAATCCCCCCCTATTTGTTCACAGGGGACATAGCGTGTCAGGAAATGGACTCCTGCAACTTCCGGCATACTGCCGGGAAGCAGGCTCCGCTGTATCTTCTCTGCTGATTTAATATCAAGAAGATGCTCTATATTCTGACGTTTGATGACACCCACCTTCTCTTCAACCATCTCTTCCAGACGGTTCGCATACTCCTGGAGTTCCTTAGTCTTTCTATCCACGGCTTCCTCGAGTTTATGCGTATAGTTGATCAGCACCTGGGTCGCGTTCCTGAGCTTGAGTTGGGTGTTGACACGGGCCCTAAGCTCTGCGGTCAAGGGCGGTTTGAGCAGGAAATCGTTTGCCCCGTTCTCGAGAGCGGCAATCTTCTCATTGGTATCCGATACAACGGTGAGAACGATGACAGGGATATCCTTGAGATCTTCCCTTCTTCTGATGTCCTTGAGAACGTCGAGACCGTGTCGTCGTGGCATCTTCAGATCGAGCAGGATGAGATCGGGCTTTTCATGCACGATTTTCTCGAATGCCTCGTCACCGTCATGGGCTTCGACGATCTCGTATTCCTGACCCTCAAACCCCTTCTTGATGAGATAGATCATGTCGTTGTTGTCATCTGCAATGAGGATTTTTGGCATCACTGCACGATCCTGAACCTCGGGTTTTGAGGGGGACCCTCGAGCCTGACCTGTAACGATCCGTTTCTGAACACGGCATCCACGATTTGTCGAAGGTCACTGAACTTGCGGTAAAACTCATCGGTGAGCAGTATTCGTACGAGCATATCCATATTCTGAAGTCCCATCTTCCCTTCCAGCTCCGAACGCAGCACATCGGCACTGACGAGCCCGCGCTCGATGGTAAACCCCGCCTCGTCCCCTCTTAAAAAGATCTGTATCTGTTTCAAGCGAAGGTCGGCAAACTCGAATCCAGAGACAACCACCCGCTGAACATCGGCGCCTCCCGTGATTAACTGTACCGATGCGACATGGTTCCCTGCCTCTCCACGGAGCAGAGGAAACAGCCGAAACTTCATCTCCAGGCTAACCAATGCTCCGGAAAGCTCTATCCACTCGCTGCGAACGGCAAGCCCGTTCCCGCTCAACCTCACAGTCTTGAGCTTCTCAGGGGTGAGGAGGCGCAGGTGGATGAAGAGATCATCGACGCTCACGACGAGCTGTCTTCTCTCCTGGACGACCCGCAGGTCATGCAGCTGCAGCTTCATTGGATACCGAAAGGAGATCTGCTCCACCGTGATTCCCATGCCGTATCGTGCACGGAGTTGCTGATCCAGCCTTTGAAAGAGTGCATGATAGGGAAAACTGACGAGTACGAACACGAAAAGCAAGTATAACCCGATCAACACACCGAAGACAATGAACAGTATCTTTTTCAACTTTTCCATGGCATCCGGATCAGAGGACTTACAACTGCTCTCTGATATAGACCCGAAAACGTTTGTCCCCCCGCTTTCGCCTGTCATAAAACCGTATGGGAATGAAGGAGGCGAACAAAAAAACCAGTGAAGTCAGAGCGGGCAAAAGCTCCTCTCTGCCCTGCACGGTCAGCCCTCGGAAGAGGAGTCTGCCCGTGTAGTAACCGAGCACGAGCATGATAAGGGGTATGAGATAGAGGATGAAAGCGGATTGCACGATAATTCCCGGGCGAAAACCGAGCTCCACATGATCGCCTATGTGCACCTGTTTCAGCGTGTAGGCCTCAACGGCCATCTCCGTGTCTGAGATACGGGTGCACAGGCCGCATCGCTCACAGCCCTTGCTGGCCTTGATCTTCACCGTCGCTCTGTCTCCGTGTACGGCGGTTACCTCGCCTTCCTCTCCGTGAACGCCCTTACCAAACATCCCATCAGCCTTTGGACGCCTCGACCTTTTCTTTTTGCGCGAAACCGGGAACCGGCTCTGAAACCCTGATAACCTTGGTCGGGCATCGCTCGATTGCCTTGAGCGGCTCCTTGTTCACACTATAATCAATGACGGAGAGATTATCAACAACCTTCACCGCACCCGTATCATCATCCTTTTCACAGAGCTTGCACGCGATGCATCCTGCCGAGCATATTTTCCGAACTACAGGACCCTTGTCATGGGACCTGCAGTACACGTGTATCTTCTCATCCGCATCGGTGAGACCGATGATGTTTCGCGGACATGCCCTCACGCATTCTCCACAGCCTGTGCATTTCACCAGGTCGATGATGGGGAGCCCATTGTCATCCATGTGTATGGCATCGAAGGGGCAGGCATCGACGCAGTCCCCGAATCCTATACACGAGTAGAGGCAGGCTTTCTCGCCGCCGATGATATGGGCAGCTTCACAGGTCATCACACCAATGTAGACCTTGTCCCGATGAGCCGCCTC
>SMTZ1_10016811_pt1 | contig 15601 bp, 16 predicted proteins | sample DeeMarSWOR136_30_FD_25667 | JGI IMG/M metagenome (IMG submission 25667)
GATAGACTAGATGCAGCGGGCAACACTGCTAAAGCCATAACAAAAGGTTTTGCAATAGGAGCTGCAGGACTAACAGTGCTTGCGTTACTTGCTGCCTATCAAGAAATAGTTCAAAACTTAGCTTATCAAACCATCGGCTTTGACCTCATGAACCCATTGGTTTTAACTGGCGCCCTCATCGGTATTGCTATGCCACCTTTATTTTCAGCGATAGTGATGCTCGGCGTGGGCAAAAATGCCTTTAGAATGATTGAAGAAATTAGAAGGCAATTCAGAGAGATTCCAGGCTTAAAAGAAGGAAAGAAAGAAGCAAAACCAGACTATGCAACATGCGTAGACATTGCTACAAAAGGAGCCTTGAAGGAACTGATGCTTCCAAGCGTACTATCGATTGTTGTTACTCTGGTCGTGGGCTTCGTTGGCGGCATAGAAGCGCTCGGCGGATACTTAGGAGGCAGCATATTCTCTGGTTTGATCTTTGCACTGTTGATGGCTAATGCGGGTGGACTATGGGATAATGCTAAAAAGTACATTGAAGCTGGTGCATTCGGCGGTAAAGGTTCAGATCCGCATAAGGCTGCGGTAGTAGGCGACACTGTGGGCGACCCATTCAAAGATACAGCTGGTCCATCGTTAAACACAATGATAACCGTAATGTCTCTAGTTGCTTCAGTGTTTGCCCCCATCATCGTCATGTATGCCCTATTTTAGCAGTGGATCATCAGAAAAGAAAACATTTTAATGATACTGTTTAGTCGTAATTTCGTTGCGTTAAATGATGTTGGCGTGGATTACTACTGATTCAAGTTTATTACACTGTAACAGGAAAAAAACTCCACAGTAACGACATAACTTCTTTAAAAACATTGCATAATCTCAGTAGTAAAGCTGACTGGCTCTGGGTTGACTGTTCAGATTTAGACGATAAGGAAACCATTATCCTTTCAGAGTTCTTTGGAATCGAAACAAAGATTTTAAACAATATTGAGAAGGAGAAAATTCATCCAAGTTGTGAGAGGTATCGTGATTATGCTTTAGTTTCTATTCCTTTTGTTGAGTTTGGAAACACGCTACAACTGCATCCAATATCTGTAATTGTGAAGGAGAAAATTATAATCACTTCGAGGGATGAGTACTCTACAAAACTTATTGGAAATGTGGTTGAAACACTAGGAAGTTACATGATAGAAAACGGAGTGATAGAGCTATCTTTTGCAGTTGGCAGGTTGTTACGTGAGGTAGCAGATGAGAATTCAAATGCTATGATGTCCCTCAAAGAACAAATCGACAAGATTGAGGAGAAGGCGCTCGAAAAACCATGGTATAAATCGGTTACTCATTCTGTTTTCAGGCTTAAGAGAGAGCTTTTCACGCTTCATCGGCTTTTATGGGTTGAAAGAGAGCTAATGTCTGGTGTAAGAGAAGGCTTGGTGCCACACATTAAAATTGATGAAGAAGCGGAATTGATTATACACGATGCTATCGATGATATTGACCGAGAGCTTGAATTCGTAGATTCTTACAATAGGACTTTAGACAGTATTTTAACATTACAGGATTTGGGCTCAATTCATAGAGTTGAAAGAACTCTAATTTTTATAACAATTATGATTCTTCTATTAGATGTGTTTTTAATAATTGGTGAATATATCTTGGGCACTATGGTGGGGTAAGCTTTTACAAATTTGCCGTTAAACGTGATTTGCAATTGGACAGTATAAACGCGCGCATCTCGAATAGTAATATAGTTATATAGAAAGAACAAAAACTAACTGCGGTTTTTACTTCTTTACAACAAGAACGTCACAGTGAGCTTTTGAAACTACCTTTTTAGAGATGCTTCCTAGCAGGAAGGATGCTGCGCTACCTAAACCTCTACTCCCTACTACGATTAGGTCGAAGTTTTCGTGTTTAGCTACGTTTACCAAGGCTCTGGAAGGATTGGAACCGAGAATTGATGACAGATTATAATTGATTTTTTCTTTTTTCAAATATTTCTCTGCTTCTTCTAGAACTTTTTCTGCTTCTTTGTCCATACCTTGTTTATAAACAGTAATGACTTTTACAGATCCCGAAAAATTTTTGGCAACGTTGATAGCTTCTACGAGTGCTGCTTTTGAATGATCTGAACCATCAGTTCCAACTAGAATTTTCATTTTATTCTTCATTTCTGTTCACATATTATTAATATTCAATGCCAAATAAAGTTATTTTGAATAGTCAACCATTCAACACCTTAAAATTGATATCCAGATACGCTTTGTTGAAAGTGCATCCACGAGTTCTGGATTCTTTTTTGTTCCTCTAACTAAAACGGGTGGAAAAGTGAAAGGTCCGGTTCGTGGCGGGCAGAGAGCGGAAAAGATGTCTGCAACATCTAAGGAGGATTTCCACTAGATAAACCCCAAGAGTAAATGCCTATTATTATTGGCTTCAAGATTATAGCGGTCGCTATTAGAGCGGAGTATAGAGTGAGGGAAATAATTCCAGAATTAAACAAGATGAATTGGACAATTAAGCTTGTGCTAAATCTTACACCGAGTCCTACGCCTAGTAACAAAGAGTATTTTGTTCCAAGCATTTTTCGGAAAAGTAGGAACGATGCTGAAAGTTTCGAAACTTTTGCAACAACCAAGATGAGAACAATTACCAAGGGGGAAATGAGAAGAGAAGTTAAAGAAACGCTTGCCCCTATGCTCAGAAAGAAAAGTGGGGAAAGAAAGACGTAGCCAAGAAAATTTATAGCTTTCTCCTCTTCATATAGCATTTCTTCAGGCAATAATTGTCTTGTAACTATGCCACCTAAAAGTGCACCTACTGCAGCCAAATCTTCGAAAACAAGTCCGCCCAAAGCAGCAAAAGAAAAGAAAACAAGTAAAAATAGGAGGAGGTGCACGTAAGGCGTTTTTGAGTTTTTTCTTAAAATGTTTTTGATTTTACTTCCTAGTTTTATCATTACCAATGTAAGAATAAGCAAGCCGCCTAAAACAGAAAGAATTAACACCGGGTCTGGAACACTCTGAACCTGAGCTTTTGGCAAAAACGCAGGCAAAGCTGCAATAATTGCAAGCATTAAAACCTCAATGATATCATCGAAGGTTCCTATCCCCAACGTAAGTTGACCAAAAGTTGTGTTAAGCACGTTAAATTCAGAAAGAATAGGTAAGAGAATTGCCTCGCCAACTGTAGCAAAAGAAAGAGCGGTTATCAAAGCGACCAAATAAGAATTGCTTACATCAACTGGAAAACCGAAATAAAAGAGCAAACTCCCTAAAAAACCTTCTAATGATATTATCAAAATAGCGCCCATGACAATCTGTTTCCCCAGTTTCTTTATCTTCTTCAAATCCAAATTGAAACCAATCATGAAAAGCATAGCAAGCATCCCCAGCGTCGCCAATAGCTGAAAAGGTTCGCTTTCAATAGAGGGACCAAAGAAGCCAAAATCAGAAAGAAGAATGCCAAAGAATAAAGCGGCAAACATCCATGGTATTTTTAAATACTTCTGTAACAAAAAGCCAAAACCTAACGAAACACTATAAGTGATGGCAATTAGAATCAAAATGTTTTCCATAACTTTCTCACCCTAGAAAGATGAATAAGGACGAGGAGCGAATTAGTGTTGAATTCAATGCTACCACTCCTTTTGGATGACATATTGCAGATGTCTCACATGTTAGAACGGGAGAGCCGATTGCGCGTGAAGCTAGATGAAAATCATTATTTGATCTCGTCGTCTCAATCCTTCAAAGGCTTCAATGGAAGCAAAGCTTCCTATAAATCTTCTGTAACCAGCACCAAAATACAGTGCGCGCTAAGAAGCTGAATACACGTAACCATCGTCGTTTAGCCCATGTTTTTGCGCCGTTCTGTTCCTATCTTGGAAATTAAGGCTTAACAAAAAGACGTCTTACCTCTTGTCAACTCATTTTTAAACTTCATAACTTGAATATATAGAGTAGGCTTCGGTGGCATAGAATATGAAAAAACTGAAAAATTGGACTAGGAAGCCGAGGAAAATGGTGAAGGAAAATCTCTGGATCTTAAAGCTCATCGACAGCCCAGAAATTGCCGCCGATCTAAACTATAACGCAGATGGTTTATTAGAGAAGGCGATAACTTGGAAAGGTTTGTGTGTAGCTTGTAAAGGGTCAAAGTTCTTGTGTGGAAAGACCAGATGCCCCCTAATCGTTCGGTTAAAGTCGTACTTTCGAACGATGCCTCTCATCCCAGGCATGGACATGGATGGCGCTTCTCCTCCCAGTGTCTTTGTTGGTCGAATCGGATATCCCTATGTCTATGCCGGTCCTCTTGTTCCACCTGTGCATCAAGACACAAGCTTTTTTGACCTTCCCGAGTTCTGGTTTGGAAAATCTATTGATGAAATTGTTGGCTTCAGATCGATGCTGGTTAGGGGAAAGCACAGAGTTCACGTTAAAAGGTTTGAGGAAGCGGGAAAGATCATGGATAGAACCAGGGAACTCGCGTTATCCAGTGGCCCTGTGGACGTGGAGTTGGCATTCAAAAAGAAACCTCAGAAACAACTTGTCCTAGACGATGACATTCAGCCGTTCGGTCCCTCCGCTCTCATCCGATCTATGGGCATTGGAACGTCTCGATGGGATCATCAGATTGAGAAGGCATACGCAGACACGGATTTAAAGGCTGCTGAGGCTGTGGTCACGCTTCACAAAAAGGGTGGGTTAGTTTCAAGAATTCAGCGAGCTTTCAGCGTAGGTGCGTTCGGGCTGAAGAAGCAGAGGCGGTTAGTTCCAACTCGATGGAGCATAACAGCGGTTGACAGTATCATCTCCAAGAATCTGATGGATCAAGTTAAGACGTTTCCAGAAATCAATGAGTATCGCGTCTACGAGTCGAAGTATCTAGATAACCAGTTTGAGATATTAATGGCGCCTGACGCTTGGAGCTATGAGGCAATGGAAGCATGGTATCCAGGCACGGTTTGGAACCCAACTGGACGAAACGTAGTTCTCTTTTCCGACTTTGAAGGAATTGATGGGCGCACTACATATGCAAGTATTGGGGGATGTTACTATGCGGCGCGACTGGCGGTGGGCGAGTTGCTCATAAAAGAGAGAAGGCAAGCTTCCGTGGTTGTGTTGAGGGAAATTCGTCCCGGTTATATCATGCCGGTTGGAGTTTGGCAGGTGAGGGAGAATGTAAGGAATGCGTTGAGAAGGTCTCCACTGAAATATAACACGTTAGAGGAGGCGTTGGCTAGAATTGCCAGCCAGTTTCGTATTCCGTTAAAACGGTGGGTGGAAAGTAGCAAACTGTTGCAAGATGCGTTGTTTCAGAAGAAAATTACGGAATATTTGCGTAAGGGCTAAAGGTTGTGTGAAATGGAAAGGAAGAACGATCCAAAAACTTCTCGACATGATTCTAAAGAGGAGATTGTAGATAAAGCGAAGAAGGGAGTTTTCGATAGAAATCCTTTGTTAGCTGCTTCGCATGTGCTGGTTTGCAAAACTTGTGGATACAAACAGAAAATCACTTATCTTTCTTATTTGAAGTCTGGACGGTTTGAGGTGGGAGAGACAAGGATGGTGGAAGTTGTCCACGCGGCTCCAAACATATCTGGGTTGAGGCACATCATGGAGAGAGTTACGCCTATAATAATACGGATTAAATGTGAAATGTGTGGAGCCGAGATGTCGTGCAGTCCAGTGAGCATTGAATATTTATTGTTCACGGTGGCGAAGGAACAAAAGCTGAATCAAATGTACGTTTAGATAGATTCACCTAGTTCTTCTACTTTTTTCTTTATTTCCTGCAGTACTTCACGGTCTGAACCGGCTGGCAGGTAAATTGGGTCGTCAATGTCCCAAACCAGTATTTTATCTTTAACTTGAGGGTGTCGTTGGAGAATTTCGTTCTTATGGTGTTCTTTCATAACCACTATCAAATCGTATTCCTCCAAGTTTTTCTGTCCAATACCCTCTGGCTTTTGCCTTAAATTTTCCAGCGCTCCCTCTTCTTCCAATAATCTCTTTGCGTTGGAAGCGATTTTGCTGGCAGGTTGAATTCCGGCTGACTCCACATGAATGTCGTCTCGAACCTTTTTTAGTAAAGCCTCAGCTACTGCGCTTCTGAAGGAGTTACCCGTGCACACGAAAAGAATCTTCTTCAACGGATGGACACCTGAACAAGCCATTGCTAGGAAGAGAAGATTAAAAGCTTTTGCAATTCTATTTTCCAGTTTTCTTTACTATTGGATGGACAAATTGGCGGCAGTGAGGACATTCAGCATATCCGCTTGCACGACTTGCTTTCCAATGGTTTTTACAGTAGGGGCATTTCAGCAAGATGTTTTCTTTAGAAACCGAGAAGACTTGGTGATTCAACGCTAGAACAAAGATTCCTAAAGCCAGTACAGCTCCTCCTATAATGGCCAAGTCAATCAGTTTTAAGCTAACACTGCCAAAGTCGAACTGTTTTGTCAAGAGATATGATCCTAAAGCTGAGAACACGTTAGTTGAATTGGATACGTTGGGCCATGCGTTCAATAATACTGCAAACAGCACAATTAATCCGACAAAACAGAAAGTAAAGCCTAAAGCGTAACCAGACTTTTTTCCGCGAATAATTCTTTTCATTAAGCATCCTGAATTCGTTTGAAAAGACGGGTTTATTTGATTTATGAAGTTAAAATAAATAAACATGCATTGGACATCTTCAATTAGAAATGAGAGTAGCAAGTTTGGAGAGAATTGGATAGTGCAGAAGCAAGTTGTGGAAGCTTTAATGAAGCCTGAAGCTTACGATGAGAAAGCAGGTCAAATTGAACTAGTCCAGACTCATATATCCTTTGTTTTTCTAACCAAAAATTTTGTCTACAAAGTGAAGAAGGCTGTGAACCTCGGATTTCTAGACTTCACAACTCTTGAAAAGAGGCGTTTCTTTTGCGAAAAAGAGTTAGAGCTTAACAGACGATTATGCGAAGACATGTACATAGAGGTTGTTCCCATTAACAAATCAAACGTTATCAAGACGAAAGGTGAAGGAGAAACCGTTGAATATGCTGTGAAAATGAAGAAGATGCCTCAAGAAAAAATGATGAACAAACTCCTTGAAGAGAACAAAATAGATAGCAAACTCATTGACAAAATAGCAAAGATAATCGCGGAATTTCATTCAAAGGCAGAAACGAACGAGAGAAGCTAATTCACGAAGGAATCAACGATTTCATGAGGAGAAATGTGCCTTTTTTTGAGAAAAGGATTACAGAAGACCGAGTTAAAGATTGTCATGGAGACATCCATTCGGGAAACATTTTTGTTACGGACCAAATTTACATTTTTGATGCTATAGAGTTCAATGAAAGATTTAGGTATTCTGATGTTGCCTCTGACATTGCCTTTTTAGCCATGGACTTGGACTTCAAAGAACGTGCTGACCTGTCTAACTTTCTCATTGAAAGATACATCGAATATTCTGGAGACCAAGAGCTAACAGAACTTCTTCCTTTTTACAAATGCTACCGTGCCTACGTGCGAGGAAAAGTCATCAGTTTCAAACTTAAAGACCCCGATGTAAGTAGTGAGGAAAAAAAGGCAGCAACAGAAGAAGCAAAAACATACTTCAAACTAGCCACCGCCTACGCGAAAATCCTTTAATTATGATGCAATTAGGGCAAAGTCTACTCAAATGTTGAATTGTTTTGCTACATATTCGGGGATTTTCACTGTTCCCATGAGGATTGGCTTTTGATGGCAATCGCTTCCTCCAGTCATTATTAGTCCATGTTTTTTTGCAAACTTTACGTAATGATTCGTTGTTGAAGCGTTATTTCTAGAGTGCCAACATTCTATGCCATCAATATGTTCTAAAATTAACTCTTCTATTATCTCTGTCTGTTCGTGCAGCGACTTGGTCAGTTCCGCAAGTGAGGTTCCATGAGGATCGTTAGGATGAGCTAAAACTATTATTCCCCCAGCATCCCTCACCAACCTTGACGCTTCTTCAATGTAGAGAGGATACTTTGGTCAAAAGCTTCTTGTTTGGTTCCAACAACCCTCTTTCGCACCAAATAATCCGCTATGTGAGGTCTCCCAAGCACTCCTTCAACAGACTCATGAATTTTCCTCAAATCGTTCATTGTCAACTTTTCAATCCCTTCCTTTTCAAATTCTACATTAATCTTATCCAAAATCTTTACAGCTCTCTCTTCTCGATATTTCCCGATTTCTTGAAGTCTATTTTTTAACTCCTTATTCTCTATGTCAAATTTGTAACCCAAAAAATCCAACGATATTGGTTTGCCTTTACGATATCTGGGATGTGAAAAGGTTACGTTCAATTCAACTCCAGAAACATAACGGATATCATTTTCCCTTGCCAAAACCATGGCTTTCCTTTGACAGCTAATCGAGTCGTGATCTGTAATCGACATTAACCCAATATTTCTGAGCTTAGCTTCCTTAACAATCTCTTCAACAGTCAAGTTCCCGTCAGAACAACTTTTTGAATGAATATGCAAATCTATTTTCATGATAAAACGAGATCCAATTACCTTTTTTCCATTCCAATTATGTACCAATCTTCAGGAGGATCATACTCTGTGTCAACCGTTAAATGCACTATTTCAAGTTGTGGATATCTCTTTCTCAAGTCATCCAAGTCAACAGGTTCAAACTGTTTCTTGTTGTTGAGATAAGCTTGTCTAGTCAAAGCGTTTGACTCGTAATTCTCTTTAGTTCTTTTCAGAATTCTCGTAATAGACGCTTCTTCAGAACAGTGAGTTTGAAGTATAACAAAAGTCATGTTGTTTTTTACAGCAATCTCAGCAGCACGTCTCCGCAGTTTCTGAGTTACAAAAGTAGCATCCAAAATTACACCTTCGTTTTTCTGCGCAAAATCCCCTGCTCGCCGAAAGATCTCATTATAAACAAGCTCCCGTTTACTCATACTTGACGCAACTTTTTCGTCAAAAACGTCTTCATTCTTGAGAACTTCCAGCCGAATCAAATCGGTTCGAAGAATGGGATATCCCTTTATGGTCTCGGTCTTCCAAGTTCCTGGAAGCCCACATGTGATTAGCAGAGTACCGGGCTTTATTGTAGCTTTAACAAACTCGGCAAAAGGTACCTTCAACTCGGCGCATCCTTGTTTCATTGTATTTAACTTGAGGTAACTCATATTTTTTACGATTTTGACTGTTTCATTTGAGCACTCTCCTTATTTTTGATGATAAACCTATTTCTTCTTTAGGTTTACTTAACGTTTCAATATTTTGTGGTTTTCTTGTTGCCGAGATTAATGGAGCTTTTATTTTTTGTTCCGTGTTATTGCGCGCGCGTGTTCAAAAGGCATACTAGGCTTGATTGCGAATTTTTGTTGGATTTAGTATTCTGTGTCGCTCATAGGCTAGCATGTTCACAATTGTAATGAAAAAGTTTGTGTTGTTAGTTACAGTAAAAATGAGGATATTTTTACCTTATGGGTTTGCCTTTCTTTTTGAATTTGCCTACATAGGGCGTTTGCTTTTTTACGAAAACACCGGATAACAGCATATTTGCTCCTAGCGCTGACAGTCCAAGACCTACAGGTTAAAGCATTTGTGCCAACTCCCATTGTGCACGCATGCAGGTCGGCTTTCAATGTTCTAACCTTCCATTAGTCTGGGGTTCCTTTTTATTCCTCTTGCGAGTGCAAATGGGAAAGTGAAAGTTGTTGCTATTGTCATGACCACTAGAGCAGAAAAAATCTCTGGGGGAATCAAACCAAACTGTTTAGCAATTAGGGCGATTACCATTTCCGCTGCTCCTCTTGAGTTCATTGCCCAACCCACATAGTATAGTTGCTTGAGACTTAACGTTGAAAAAGGCTTCGTTATTAGAGTGCCAACAATCTTTCCAAGAAAAGCAATAGCAACAGTCACAACAAGAAGAAATAAGTTTGAAGACAAGCTTTCCAACTCGAAGTTTAAACCAGCATATACGAAGAAAAAGGGAACAATAAAAGCCAAAGTAATGGTTTTAGTCATCTCAATCATGTCTTCTCTACGCTTTTTTTGAATTCCTCTCAATGAAATTTGAAGAAGAAAACCACCTATGATGGCGCCAATCAAATAACCTAATTCCAAAGTTTGAGACAAAGCGGAGAGAACCAAAACAAAAATCACTACCATAGAGAAAAGCTCTGTCTCATCACCGCCATTCTTATCCAGATAACGAAACACCTTAGAAATGACTTTGAAGGACACAAACGCAACCGCAATGAAGATGACAAGTTCCAGAGGAATTATGGCTAACTCCATCCAACTACCACCATGAGCCATCGCCACCACAAGAGCCAAGAATGAAACTTCAAATATGTCATCAATCGCTCCAGCGGCGAGCATTGTTGCTCCTAATCGAGTGTTCAACTTATTCATGTCCATAAGCACCTTAACTTTCGTTCCTTCCGAAGTGACCATTAGAGCTCCACCAAAAATTAGAGCTGTTAGGGAACCATGTTCTGGAAAGAAAACCGTAAGAAATGAAAAGCCGAGAAAGAAAGGAAGAAGAGCAGAACTTAAAGATATGAGAATCGAATCTCTTGAATTCTCCTTTATCTTCTCAATATCTATTTCCAATCCAGCCAAAAACAGAAGAAACACTATTCCAAGAACTGACAAGAAATCGACTATCATAAGAGAAGGCTCATCGAACAACAAGTTCCTAATTACAGATATGCCAAGCAACATCCCCGCCAGAATTTGCCCGACAACTGGTGGAAAGCCAACTTTCCTAAACACTTCACTGAATACAAAAGCTAATATCAAAATAATAGGCACTATGACAAGTGTGTCCATTTTCCTAATTCTCCAAAATCTTCGTTTTTGGATAGCGTTTAGTCACATACAATGAATTTGTTTGCGTATTCTCGCCTTCTATCGAACTCTCTTGAGAAAGCAAAGAAGACAATAATAAACTTTGCACTCCATGCTTCTCAAAGTTTTCTATGAAGTAGAACATATTCATTCATATTTATTTTGTCAAGTTGAAGAATCTCATGAGAAAACAAAGACCAGTTGGTACAGTTTTGAAGCCTTATTCATGTTTGAAGTGATCTTATTTTATTCCTTTCCATAAGCTGATTTTTCCATTTATTTTTATCAGTTGCGTTTTTGTATTCTTGTATCAGTTGACTAACTGATTTTTCAATCCATTCAAAAAACTGTTTGATGTGTAGTTTGTAAACTACCTTTGTTGTTTCTTTGCTATATTATTTAGGAAACTGGTCGATTATTTCGTTGTCGGACATCACTAAAACCTCTGTTCGTTTAAATTAATAAAGCTGTAGATAAATCGCAATTTTTCAGAACTATCTTGAGATAAGACAAGATTAGACTTTTGCGTCTAGAAATACGGTTTTTTCTTAAACAACAATTCACACTTAGCAAAATGATTAATTCTCCTCTAAACTACACCTTCTGAAGAACTTATAGCACAGAACCATTCAGTCAGCGACTCAACGGTTAAATAATCAGTCGCTAAACTAACACACGTGATCTAAAATGGCAAGTTTCAAAGTTAAAGAACAAAAATTAGCTTCTCAAGGAGACCTCCTCATCGAATGGGCATCCATGCACATGCCAGTGCTCAAGCAGATCAAACATCGATTCGAAAAAGAAAAACCGCTCAAAGATATCACTCTAGGAGCGTGTCTACATGTAACCAGCGAAACTGGTGTGTTGGTAGAAACGCTCACAGCTGGAGGAGCAGAAGTTGCCTTATGCGGCTCCAATCCTTTATCAACCCAAGATGAGGTGGCGGCAGCACTCGCAGAAAAAGGAACAAACATATTCGCGTGGAGAGGCGAAACCACTGAAGAATACTACTGGTGCGTCAACAAAGTAATCGATCAAAATCCAATTATCACTTTAGACGACGGCGCTGACTTGGTAGGCACGATCCATAAAGAACGAACTGAAGCCTTAGAGAACGTGAAAGGAGGCACTGAAGAAACTACAACTGGAGTCATACGATTGCGAGCAATGGAAAAAGCTGGAGCCCTTAAATATCCGATCATAGCCGTAAATGACGCTTACACTAAATACTTGTTTGACAATCGCTACGGCACTGGACAGAGCACTCTAGATGGAATCCTCAGAGCCACCAACATTTTGTTGGCTGGAAAAAACTTTGTTGTATGCGGCTACGGATGGTGTGGCAGAGGACTCGCTCAGAGAGCAAGAGGAATGGGCGCAAACGTGATTGTCACTGAAGTTAATCCGGTAAGGGCGCTGGAAGCGGTTATGGATGGTTTCCGTGTAACATCTATCGACAAAGCCTCAACAATAGGCGACATTTTCGTAACCACCACAGGGGACGTCCACGTCATCCGAAAAGGACACATGCTGAAGATGAAAGACGGCGCCATACTTGCTAACAGTGGACACTTCAACGTTGAAATCAACATACCCGACTTAGAGAGCATATCTGCCTCAAAAAGAACAATTCGCCCCAACTTAGAAGAACACCGCCTTCAAGATGGAAGGAACCTTTATCTACTAGGTAACGGAAGACTCATAAACCTCGCCTCAGCAGAGGGGCACCCCTCAGAAGTCATGGACATGTCCTTCGCAAACCAAGCATTAAGCGTTGAACATTTAACTAAAAGAAAAAAAATGGAACCAAAAGTGTACAGCGTCCCAAAAGAAATAGACGAATTTGTGGCGAGTCTCAAATTAAAGGTAATGAAAGTGGAAATTGACGAGTTAACAGAAGAACAGAAAAAATATATTGCCTCATGGGAAGCAGGAACCATTTAACTATTTTTTTCGGAATAGACAACAAACTTTATAATAGGGTTATTTAATAAACATGGCTACGTTATAGTGGTGATGACATATGGTTAGTAAAGATCAAGGCATTGGCGGATTGATTTTCATAGTCTGTGTAGTTATCGCAATTGGATACGTAGTTACATTGTTCGGTTACGATGCAATAGTTAAACCATTGCTTGGTGTAAATTGGACTTACAGTGGTGTTCGATATTGGCTAATCGCTATTCCAGTTTTGGTTGCATTCGTTGTTGTATTGGCAATCGGAGCTTGGATCGGATGGACAATGGCGACAACACCACCCCCAAAGCCAATCGAAGAGTTTGAAACTGAAGAAAAAGAAGAGGCAGAAGAGAAAAAAGAGTGAAGAAAGAGAGAAAGCACATTTCTTCTCTTTTTGTTTCACAGTCTGTGGGGCTTCTATGGCTAAAATCAAAGGGTTAATTCTCTGTGGAGGATCAGGTGTAAGACTCAGACCAATTACATACTATTTTCAGAAAACCATGTTACCCATAGGGACAAAACAAAAGCCCCTTCTAGAATACGTCGTTCGACACCTAAAATTTCACGAAGTTAAAGACCTAGTTCTCATGGTCAACTACAAAGCAGAACAAATACAGAATTATTTTAATGACGGATCTAGATTTAACGTGAACATCTCATATGTGCATGACGACCCGGAGCTGAAAGGAACAGCGGGTTCCGTGCTAAACGCCTACAAACATGGCGCAGTCAACACAAAAGACACGTTGCTAGTGTATTATGGAGATATCCTCACAAACATGAATCTTAAAGATTTACTGCAATATCACCGAGACCAAGGGTCTTCAGCAACCGTTGCTTTAGCCTCAGGCTTCACGGTTAGAGTGGGTTTAGCGGATATGGAAGAAAATGGAAAGATTAGAGGGTTCGTGGAGAAGCCAAAGTTAGAAAAACCAGTGAGCATAGGAATACTGGTCTTAAATGGAGAAAACATTACTGACATGGACAGCTTGAAAAAGGAACGGCGTGGACTAGATTTAATGAGACACGTAATTCCGAACCTCGTAAAAACAGGCAAATCAGTTTACGGTTATCTATCGGACGCATTTTGGTATGACGTAGGCAGCACCGAAGCATACGAGAAACTGAGCCAAAAACTTGTTGAAGAAACCTTTTCCTATCTATTCTAAAAAACTTGACAGTCACGCTGGCAGATAAAAGTTGAATGTTTTCGTGCGGAAGGAATTATAAATCTAAAAGAACAACACTAAATACCAGAGACACGGAAGAAAAATGTGTTTTGGAGAATTGCTCCACACAATCCAATGGAAGATGACATAATGGCAAATTCACGTATAACATTGCCCTACATTGTTAAAGACAATGAAAGGAAAAAGCCTTTCACGCAAGACATGGAAACCGCCGCTATTCTCTGCTTAGCAGAGGCGAAAAGGAAAAAACCACGCATCCTAGGGACTTCACAGGAAAAACTTTCGTTTATCTCCAAACTCTACTATCCCTTGTGGATAATTCCTTGGGACAACGCTTCCATAATTGTTGATGGACTGGAGACATTTTCTCACACAATCACGTACATGAAACCACCAAACGTTAAGCTCTTCGTTGAAGACCTCCAGATGAGCAAAACACTTCGCGAGCTTTTTCGAAGCAGTTTAAAGAAGCATATAAAAACTTTTGAAGATTTCGTCGACACGACTCAAATTTCCATGAATGCTATTGTAGCAGACAAGGAAACACTTACTATAATCTCACAGTACATCGCACAGGGACCTGCATCTAAGAAAAAGAAAACAACACCTATCGCATTAATCCCATTGAAACTCGATGGGAAGGTAGCGCTGAAAACGGCTGAAAAAGTATTTGACAATTGGAGATTAACTCAGTCAGAGATAAAAGGTTTACAGTATGCCATCAATGTTCTATGCGAAGAAAGCGGATTTCATGAGCAGAAAATTGTGAGTGAAGTTGAACAAATAATAGAAACGTTTGAAAAAAAGATTTCGCGCATCAAATCAGAGGTAGATAAAAAAATTGAAAAACTAACGATAGAGCGGAACGCTAAAATTAAAAAAATATTTGAGGCTTCTGAAAGAGAGCTGAAAAATGCGCTTAAAGAGAAGGAGAAGTATGAACAAAAACTGGAGAAACTGGAAAGAGACAAACGTGTTTATCAGAAAAGAAAGCAGCTTCGCAAGCGTAAAGGCAATGAAGCAGGCATGGTATATTGGGAACACAAGATAAAGGCGTGCAAAAACAAGATTTCCGAGACTAAAGGAAAATTCAAAGCTCTCTCACAATTTATCGAAAAAACCCGCAAACAAAGCGAACTCAGCATCAAAAAACTGAATTATAGTTATCACGGGATGATTGATAAGGAAAGAAAGAAGGTTTCAGATGTAGAAAAATTGCGAGACTTTCAGATTAAGATAACACAAAAAGAAATTGAAGAATTAACATCAGAGACTTCGGCGATAACAAACCTAATTGGACAACTCATAGAACAGAAGAGACTGCACGCAGCTCAGCTCAAAGAATTAACTATTCCATGGAGACCAGAAAAAGCCACTTTAATTAACATGCCGTTCTACGTATTTCGATATGAAACCGAAACAAAAACGCGATATCATGTGCATCCGCCTGCAGTCGTCATGGGTTATGAAGGTATCATAAGGAAGATTCAGAAGGTCATTTGGAGCTTCAGTCTTGAATCGCGAATCAAACTTCTCTTGCATCCCAGATCAAAGGCATTGGAAGAAATGTTTGCTTCAAAGTTTGCCGAAAAGATTCGGAAGGATAAAACTCTCGTAG
>SMTZ1_10003575_pt1 | contig 15598 bp, 25 predicted proteins | sample DeeMarSWOR136_30_FD_25667 | JGI IMG/M metagenome (IMG submission 25667)
AAACGACAGGGTGACCAAGCGGCGACGCATAGCAAACCCCCCTTTTATGACTTGCATAAAGGCTTTGCAGTGAAGAGCCAAATCCTGCGAGAGAGCGAGACATCACAGCAAAGATGACGGGACATTTCAAGAGAACTGCATAGGTATTGAGTTGTAGTGCTATCCTACCACAGTCTGGCGACATCGTCAAATTCGGAGAGCAGGAACCGTTTGCAGAACAATCCAAACGGTCAAGACCAGGGGAAAACCGGTTCCGACAACACAGACGAAACAGTGAGGAGCGACGCTCTCCAGACCAATTCAGCAAGGAGGTGCAAACGATGCACACGATGAGTACTGGACTTTCAAAAGGAAGGGGTGACACGAAGGGCTTTTGGAGGTTTGGTGCTTTCGCAAGTCGTTTTGTTGGCCTCCGCGACACTTTTGTGTTATAATGGGCCGAACATGAGGAGGAGGGAATTCAATGGAGAAAGACCTGCTGAGCCTGGCTGATCTGTCCACCGACGAACTCTGGCACATCTTGAACGTGGCACAAGAACTGAAGGAAGAGTGGCAGGAAGAGGGTGGCAATCAGCCTATACTTATGGGCAAGACGCTGGGCATGATCTTCCAGAAGCCATCGCTGCGCACACGGGTGTCCTTCGAAGTAGCCATGCTTCAGTTGGGCGGTGAGGCGCTGTACTTGTCACCGAACGAGATCCAACTGGGCAAACGCGAGAGCGTCGAAGACGTGGCGCGTGTGTTGAGCCGCTATGTGGATTGCATTATGGCGCGCGTCTTTGCGCATAACGACGTAGAGACTCTGGCAGCTTACTCCAGGGTGCCCGTGATCAATGGTTTGTCAGACTACAACCACCCCTGCCAAGGGTTGGCAGACCTTTTCACCATTCTGGAGAAAAAGGGGGTACTGCATGGGCTGAAACTGGCATGGGTAGGGGATGGTAACAACGTGTTGGCCTCGCTGCTTTTGGGAGCAAGCAAGGTCGGGATGGACATCTCTGCAGCCACGCCTCCAGGTTACGAGCCCCCCATCGACGTAGTGGAACTGGCTTTTCGTTTCGCTGCAGAAAGCGGCAGCGAAATCGAGATTGGCAACGACCCCCACGCAGCCGTTCGAGACGCGGACATCATCTACACCGATGTCTGGACGAGCATGGGGCAGGAAGCAGAAAGGGAGCAGCGCCATAAGGTTTTCCCTCCCTATCAAGTCAATGCCGCGTTAGTGGCCGAAGCTGATCCTGAGGCATTCGTTATGCACTGCCTCCCCGCGCACAGAGGCCAAGAGCTCACCGACGAGGTTGCCGACGGACCAAATTCTGTGCTGTTCGATCAGGCGGAGAATCGTCTGCATGCCCAAAAGGGCCTGCTGGCCGTATTGATCGCCAGGAAGTGAGCGCTTCGCCCAGAGTGAGTGACTGGACTCGCGCCTGACCATCCACTGACCACAGAGGAACCTGGCAAGTATAACCCACGTCCAATATGCGAATCTGAGAACGAGAGGGACCAAGTGTCAGAGATCTTATGGGTTTTGTCACGCGTCCGTGTTAGCGACGTAGTTGATATCCTCCTGGTAGCGACAGTCCTTTACCTTCTGCTGCAGTTGATCAAGGGCACACAGGCTATCCAACTCCTGCGCGGTGTGATCATTTTCGTCTTTCTTGCTGTACTGCTGGGCAGCCTGCTACGCCTCACCGCGTTCAGTTGGTTGATCGGAAACGCTGTCCCTGCCCTGTTGGTAGCTATACCAGTCATCTTTCAGCCTGAACTGCGGAGAGCGCTGGAACGCTTGGGCCGAGCCGGGGGCCTGATAGACCGGCCAATGCGCGAGGCGGCAGCAAACCGGGCCATTATCCAGGTCGCTCGGGCCTGTCGCATGCTGGCCCAAGCGCGCCACGGGGCAATTGTCGTCCTAGAACGAAACACCGGACTTGAGGACTATGTAGACACGGGCGTGCGAGTCAACGCCCGGGTATCCAGCGAAATGCTACTGACCATCTTCTATCCCAATACAGCCCTACACGATGGTGCGGTGATCCTGCGCGAGGATCGCATCGTTGCTGCTGCGGTGTTGCTGCCTCTCTCCAACAGCCGGGTGAGTGATCGTCACCTGGGTACCCGTCACCGCGCGGCGCTGGGCATTAGCGAACAAACGGACGCCATCGCCGTCGTCGTCTCCGAAGAAACGGGCACCATCTCGGTGGCGCACAATGGGCGCATGGTACGCCACCTCGATGAGAACCGCTTGCGCAGCATCCTGCAGAAGCTTTACCTCACTTATCCGCAGGTCGACCTCTCCTCCTGGTTGCAGCAGCGCGTGCGAGTCCAGCCCGAAGCCGAGAAGCGCTAAGGAGCTGCAAGCATGAAACTCTGGCGTGGCTTCATTTACAACCTCAGTTCGGCGCTTCTGGCTCTGTTCCTGGCTGTCGTAGTGTGGGTGGTCGCCGTATACGAAACAGATCCCCCACACAGGGAGAAACTCCCCAGTGACATCCCCATTCAGATCCTTGACCTTGGAAAGGATTTGGTCATCTCCGACCCTGTAGAAACCGGAGCCGAGATCACGGTGCTTGCTCTAGAGAATACCTGGCAAGAGCTAAAGCTCAATGATTTCGAGGCAACCATTGACCTGCTCGGCTTGGAAGCCGGGCAACATGAAGTACCTGTGACCGTCACAACGTTGAAGGAAGGCGTCACTATCCTCAAAGTTGAGCCCGAAAGCATCCCGATAAACCTGCAGGAAATCGCTGAGCGCGAGATTCGCGTGAGAGTCAAGGTGCTTGATCAGGAGAGCATACCGCTTGGCTACATCTCTCGTCTGCCGGTCGCCACCCCCGAGCAAATCACCGTCACTGGCCCAAAGACGTCCGTGGAAGAGGTCGCTGAGGCGGTCGTAGAAGTAAGCCTCAAGAATGCCCGAGATACGGTCGTAGACCAGGAAGTGCCGACCCTGCTGGATGCAGCCGGGGAGAGAATCCAGGGCCTGACGGTGTCGCCTCCCATAGTCGTGGTCAAAGTGGTGATAGAGCGCCAGGTAGGCTACCGCGATGTAACGGTGAGAGCCACGATGCAAGGGGCACCAGCATCTGGTTACTGGATCAGCAACATCAGCGTCGAGCCAGCATTGGTAACCGTCTATGGTCAGCAGTCGGAGATAGAAGCACTTCCTGGCTTCCTGGACACAGAGCCGATTGACGTGGACGGCGCCGAGAACGACATCGTCAGGCGCGTACCGCTTGCCTTGCCGGAGGGAGTCCTGGTTTTGGGTGAGGGTGCAGGCGAGGAGGGCATCCTCGTTCAGATCAGCATCCAGCCCCTGTTTGGCGGGCAGACGATTCACAGCGAGCTGGAGCTGCAGGGGTTGCGTTTCGGATTGAAGGCCGTGGCTTCCCTAACGGCTGTGGACGTTATTCTCTCCGGGCCTCTCCCGGCCTTGCAAGAACTGCAACCCGACGACGTGCAAGTCATCCTAGATCTTTCCGGCCTGGGCAGGGGCACACACAAAGTTACTCCCGAAGTAGTCCTGCCTGAGGGCCTGGGGTTGGAAGTAAAAAGCATCGTGCCAGATATCGTAGAAGTAACCATCGAATAATCCGTAGTATGAGAGAAACCCGGCTTCTGACAGAAGTCGGGTTTCTTGTGCGCCATAAACTGCAAAAGGCGAGGCTGAGCAACCTCGCCTTTCGTACGCCGAAGGGTTTCACTCTAATGCTAACTGCACTCTAGCGTTTTGTGTACTGAGGTGCTTTGCGTGCCCGCTTGAGACCAGGCTTCTTGCGCTCCTTCTCTCGCGGATCGCGAGTCAGGAAACCCTCTTTGCGCAGCACCGGGCGCAGATCTGGATTCGCCACCAACAATGCACGCGCGATGCCATGACGTACCGCGCCTGCCTGGCCGGCAATCCCACCTCCCGTAACCTTCACCATCACATTAAATTGACCAAGCATGTTCGTAGCACGCAGAGGGGCACGAACTTGGAAGCGGTCGGCTTCACGCACGAAATATTCCTCCAGCGGCTTGTCATTAATCACGATGTCGCCCGTCCCAGGGTAAAGCCGCACCCTAGCCACGGAGGTCTTCCGTCTTCCGGTACCGTAATGATATTGGGTGGACATTCAACTATGCTCCTTTATACCAAACGTAGCATCTCCCGCTTCTAAGCAGGGGAGAGACATGCTCCCAGTCTACAACTCCAAGGGCTCAGGTTTCTGAGCAGCATGAGGATGCTCGCTTCCAGCATAGACCTTGAGCTTTTTCAGCATGGCACGACCAAGGCGATTCTTGGGCAACATCCCGCGTATGGCATGGATCAGAACCCGGTCAGGATGCTTCTCCAACTGCTCGCGCAGGACTATGCTCTTTAGCCCTCCGAGATAACCGGAGTATCTATAATACCTCTTGGTATCCAGCTTTTTCCCAGTGACTTGTATCTTGTCTGCATTGATAATGATTACATGATCACCAACGTCAAGATGTGGACTGAACGTAGGTTTGTGTTTTCCGCGCAGGATCCTGGCAACCCCAGTGGCCAGACGTCCCAGTGTCTTGCCCTGGGCATCCACCACGTACCAGCGTCGCTCGATTTCCCCTGCCTTTACAGCATAAGTCCTCACTTCTTCAAACTCCTCCTAGACTCGCCCGAGAGATGATGTGGAATCTCGCCCCGGCCTAGCAGATGGCAGGGCTCTGCATCCTCTAGGCGAGGGCGGGACATCAATAGTTGACTTTAACCAGACAAAGCCCTTGCGCTGGCGCGTCTACCGCAGGCGTGCGTCGGTCCTTCAGTGCCATAAGGCCTGCAAAGCCCTCCACGGACAGATCATCAGTTCCTACGAGTAACAAGTTACCCACGATGCGCCGCACCATCCTGCGCAAGAAGGCATCTGCTTCGATTTCCACGTAGATGAAATCACCCCTTCTTCGGCAGCTAGCCCCGAAAACGGTGCGCACAGTGTTGTCGCCACGTGGCGGCCAGCCAAAGGGGAGAAAATCGTGCGTGCCCACCAGGCAGCCGCAAGCGCGATCCATCGCCTCCGCATCTAGCGGCCTGGAACAGTGATATGCGTAGCGTGAGACAAGTGGCGAACGCACCACCCCATTGTAGATGGTGTACACATACTCTCGACTACGCGCGCTGTAGCGTGCATGAAACCCCGGCGGCGCCTCCTGCAACTTGATGATCGCAATGTCTTTGGCAACGACTGCGTTCAGAGCTCGCTGCAGATCGGGCAAAGAATGCCCCCACACCGCGGTGAAGTGGATCACCTGCCCGCTGGCGTGAACACCAGCATCGGTGCGGCCCGCGCTGACAATCCTCGTTCGATGCTGAGTGACTGACGCCAGCGCATGCTCTATCTCGCCTTGAATTGTCCGACCACTACGTTGTATCTGAAAACCAAGGTACTCTGTGCCGTCGTATTCCACGACGGCCATGAGCTGATACTCTCGCAGGCCGTGTCCCGCCATCTCTTCGGCGGGGCCATGAAGCCGGTCATCGACCCCATCCCCAGGGTCAATAGCCTCCGCCTCGCCTTGTCGGCGAGACCCCGCCTCGCCTGCGCTCATTCGATCAACTCAAGCAGAACCATCGGAGCCGCATCCCCCTGCCTCGGCCCCAGCTTGAGCATTCGCGTATATCCCCCGGGCCTGTCCACATAGCGTGGGGCAACCTCATCAAAGAGTTTTTTCAAGAGATCGGGATCGCTAATTGTGCGCGAGGCCAGACGTCGGGAATGCAGATCCCCCCGCTTGGCCAGAGTGATAATCTTTTCCATATCGCTTCTGACAGCACGCGCCTTGGCCTCGGTCGTTCGAATCCGTTCGTGACGAATCAACTCACTGATCAGGTTTCGAAACAGTGCTCGGCGCATACCCGTATTGCGGTTCAGATGTCGGCCAGCCACACGGTGTCTCAAGGTGGAGGCCCTCCTTTCCATGTCCCGCCATCTGATGAATCCCGCCCTCATTTCGGCGAGGTTGGGCGGGGCCATGTCCCGCCATCTGTTAGGCGGGGCGGTAACAGATGATCATCGAAGATAACCAATATATCAGTTGTCTTCGGATACGTTCTCTTGCAGTTCGTCCTCGTCGTCTTCTGCAGGCAGGTAACCCTTGTCCTGCAATTTAGTCAGCAACTCGGCAAGAGATTTCTGACCAAAGTTGCGAATAGCCAGCAGCTCTTTGGCCTGACCCCTGGACAGCTTATCCAGGACTTCCCCTACCTTTGTAATCCCTGCGCGCTTGAGACAGTTGTAAGCACGCATAGAAAGTTCCAGTACTTCTATAGGTGTATCGTAGATCTGACTGGGAATGCCTTCATGCTCCGGAACAGCCTCTTCCAACTCGTCTGGCTGCACCTCGCTGAACGAAGCTATGGGATTCAGGTGCCGCGCCAGGATCTGCGCCGCTGAACTCAACGCCTCGGCAGGAAGAACGGTCGTATCGGTCCAGATCTCCAGGATGAGGCGATCATAGTCTGTCACTTGACCAACCCTGGTTCGTTCTACGGAAAAACTGGTCTTTAGGACCGGGGCGAAGATGGCGTCCACTGGGATTTGCCCAATGGGCAGGTCTTCCCTCTCCTCAGCGGGAGAATAGCCCCTTCCCCTTTCCACGGTAAACTCGATATCCAGTTCTGAATCGGAAGAGTCCAGGGTCAACAGGTGCAGTTCTGGGTTGATGATCTCCACGTCAGGCGGGCACTCGATATCGGCGGCTGTTACCTCCGACTTGCCCCTGGTACTCAGCGTCAGTCGTACACGCTCCTCGGCAAAGTAGTGCAACCGCAGTTTCTTCACGTTCAAGATAAGGGCAGTCATGTCTTCCCTAGCGTTGGGGATTTCTGAGAACTCGTGAAACACTCCGCCGACGCGCAGAGAAGTCACTGCTGCTCCAGACAGAGATGAAAGCAACACCCGCCGCAGCGCGCTGCCGATCGTTACACCATAGCCAGTTTCCAGCGGACTGATAATGAAGCGACCATAGTTCTTCGTACTGGCTTCACATTCTATTTTGGGTAAAACAAACTTCAACAAGTGTCTACCCTCCCCTAGTACACACCATTGATGCAATACAGAACACACTTATGAGCTTTGGGGCATTGGTGCGCACCAAGTGGCGCAAGCTCCTAACGCGAATAGTATTCAACAATCAATTGCTCTCTGATAGGTACGTCTATCTGCTCACGCGATGGCAGGCTTCTTACGTGACCCTGCATGTTCTCAACGTCAAGAGACAGCCATTCCGGTGTCGTGACGTGTTCCAACGCGCTTTGCAGGTCCTTGAAATAGGTCATCTTCCGGCTGCGTTCGCGCACGGCAATGACGTCATTGGCTTTCACTAGCAACGAAGGGGTTCTAGCTCTTCTGCCATTCAGTTCAAAATGGCCATGCAAAACCAATTGCCGGGCCTGGTCTCGCGAAGTGGCAAAGCCGAAACGGTAGACGACATTGTCCAGGCGTAGCTCGAGAGTCTGCAGCAAATTGGCCCCGGTCAACCCCTTATGCTTAAGTGCCATCTTAAAGTACCTTCGGAACTGACGCTCCAGCACGCCGTAGATACGGCGAGCCTTCTGCTTCTCCCTCAATTGTACCCCATAGTCTGAGGTCTTGCGACGAAAGGATCGTCTTCGTCCATGCATGCCTGGAGCGTACGAACGCCGCTCAAAGGCACACTTGGGAGAATAACAACGGTCGCCTTTCAAGAAGAGCTTCTCCCCCTCTCGTCGACACAGTTTACACTTTGAACCTGTATATCTTGCCATTAACTCTCCTTACCCCCAGCCGCCTGACATGGGTGCCGCTGAGCCAGTCATCGACCAATTAGATACGACGCTTCTTCGGCGGGCGACAGCCATTGTGCGGTATGGGCGTAACGTCCGTGATAGACCGCACCTGCAATCCTGCGGCCTGAATAGAGCGTATGGCCGCCTCCCGGCCAGGACCGGGCCCCTTGATGTACAAATCGACCTCTCTCACGCCCTGATCCAGCGCCCTCTTGGCAACATTCTGCGCAGCAATTTGGGCCGCGTAGGGGGTACTCCTGCGAGACCCCTTAAATGGAGGCTGCAGGGTCGCCGGGCTTCCCCAGAGGATAACGTTGCCCTCAGGGTCTGTGAAGGTGATCACTGTGTTGTTGAATGTCGCATGAACATAAGCACGGGCACGCGGCGTCACTTTGCGCTCACGCCGTCGTCCACCAGCTCTACCCCTTCGCTTTGTCTGTGGCATCTTGCCTCCAACTCATCCTGCTACAAGCCGACCATGTGCTGGCTTGCAGACAAATCATCACTTCTTGGCACGCGCGCGCCTGCGCCCGGGAACCGTCTTACGCGACCCACGCTTGGTGCGGGCATTCGTACGCGTCCGTTGACCCCGTACGGGCAGGTTCCGACGATGGCGCTGACCTCGATAAGAGCCGATTTCCGTCAAACGCTTGATGTTCATCGCCACTTCACGCCGAAGATCACCTTCAACTTCGAACTCTCTGTCAATGAACTCACGAATGCGGACGATCTCGCTCTCCGTCAGGTCCCTAACCCTAGTGTCAGGATTCACACCGGTGTCTTGCAGAATCTGCTTGCTTCTGCTGAGTCCGATGCCATAGATATAGGTTAGCCCCACTGCTACTCTCTTGTCTCTAGGAAGGTCTACTCCCGCAATTCTTGCCACTCTCGTCCTCCTCTGCGCATGCAGCCGCCACGGCCGACAGCGTCATACCAGGCCATTAGCCCTGGCGCTGCTTGTGCCGTGGATTGTCACAAATCACGCGCACCACGCCGCGCCGCTTGATCACCTTGCACTTATCACAACGTCGCTTGACTGACGGTTTAACCTTCATTCTGACAACCTCCTCGAAACTCAACTCTCCACCGGGTGGAAGGTTCGCCGTGTCTGCGTAAAGAACGCAGCGATCCCCATATCCCTGCTGCTCGCCGCTACCTCTTGATAAAGCCTTCGTAGTGTCGCATCAACAGCTGGGCTTCAAGCTGCTTCATCGTGTCCAGAACCGTGCCAACCACGATCAACAAGCCCGTGCTCGTTACGAGCATCTGCCCGGTGCCGGCAACACCCCTGATCAGAAACGGCAAAATCGCTATCACGCCCAGGAAGACAGCACCCACCAGGGTTATGCGGCGCAACACACCACTCAGATAATCAGCAGTGCGCTTGCCAGGACGAATCCCCGGGACAAAACCTCCTTGCCGTTGCAGCATCTCTGCCAGATTCTGCTGCTCAAAAACGATATCCGTGTAGAAATAGGTAAAGCCAATGACCAGAGCGAAGTACAGTATCCAGTAGATGTTTCCCTCGGAATTGAATATCGCGGATACGGTTCCGGAAATACTGGCCAGCCAAGTGATCTCGGAGTCAACAAAGTAGCTGGCCACCACACCCGGCAGAAGCATGATCGAGACGGCGAAAATGAGCGGTATCATACCCGCCGAGTTCACTTGCAAGGGAATATGCGTGCTCTGTCCACCGTAGATCTTGGTACCGCGCACCCGCTTGGCATATTGTACAGGGATACGCCTCTGCCCCTCCTGGATGAAGATGATAGCAACAATCGTCACCGCAGTGACCAGCAGAAAGAAAAACAACCCTACTGGATTGCCCAGGAGAAGTGCTCCTACACGACCAGGGATGTCGGCTACGATGCCGCTGAAAATAATCAAAGACATGCCATTGCCGATACCCTGCTCATCAATTAGCTCACCCAGCCAGATAGCGAACATGGTGCCAGCCGTCAACGTAGCCAGCGTGGCCAGCGTGGGCAAGAGGGTGGCACGAGATAGCCCAAAGTTCGTCAGAGCACCGCCGCGCTGCAAGATGGTGGCCTGACCGAAACCATGCAAAAAAGCCAATGGAATCGTCATCCAGAGCATGTACTGGTTGAGTTTATTTCGACCAGCCTCACCTTCCTTGCTCAGTTCGTCAAGCGCGGGAATAAGCGGCTGCAACAACTGCACGACAATGGTAGCCGTGATGTAAGGATACACGCCCATGGCCATCACCGAGAAGTTGGACATGGCCCCACCCGAGAACATGTCCAGCAACCCTAGCAACTGATTGGCTTCAAATATGTTGCGCAAAGCCACAGTGTCAATGCCAGGCACCGGCACGTGTGCTGCTAAACGGACAATGAGCAGAATCACCACTGTGAAAATCAGCTTTCGTCGCAAGTCTGGCAGTTTCAGGGCATTGGATACAGCTTGCAGCATCTTTCCTCCATACCTAACGATGAATGGTTCACCGTATGGCTATTCCAACTCCACAACAGTGCCACCCACTGCCTCGATCTTCTCCTTAGCACTGGCCGAAAATTTGTGAGCCGATATAGTCAGAGGCTTTTCCAGTTCGCCTCGCCCTAAAATCTTGACCCGCTCCCGTGGAGACTTGATGATGCCAGCTTTTGCCAGCGCTTCAGGGCCAACTTTGCTGCCCTTGCGAAAACCCGCTAGGCGATCGAGGTTCACTACGCTGTACCTCACTCTAAAGATATTGGTGAAGCCCCGCTTGTGAGGAAGGCGCCGCACCAACGGCAGCTGCCCACCTTCGAAATAGGGGCGGACACCCCCACCACTGCGAGAATTCTGTCCTTTGGTCCCACGCCCGGCTGTCTTACCATATCCGGAGGCAGTGCCACGACCCCCCCGCTTTCTACCTTTACGAGCCCCCTTAGGAGGACGTAACTCGTGCACTTTCATCCTTATCTCCCCGACAACAGTACCTAAGTCTAGATCTCCTCCACCTGGACCAAGTGCCGTACCTTGTCCACCATTCCACGCACGACAGGTGTGTCCTCGTGCTCAACGATGTCCCCCAGACGCTTCAGACCGAGTGCGCGGATCGTCCCTTTCTGCCGCCGCGAGTAACCGATAGCGCTCTTGATGTAAGTTACACGCACCTTCTTGGTCACCTTTTTCTTTCTAGGCATCCTTCTTGCTCCAAGGCGCGCTGAGGTCAGCCACAGTCTTGCCGCGCCGAATCGCCTCTTCCTCAACATCCTTGAGTTGCTGCAAACCACGCATTGTCGCGAACACAACGTTCAGCCTGTTCGAACTGCCCAGAGACTTGGTAAGAATGTCCTTGACCCCTGCTGCCTCCAAGACAGCGCGTACACCGCTGCCAGCGATCACGCCAGTGCCGGGCGAAGCCGGCTTGAGCAGGACTGTGGCCCCACCGAACTTGGACACAACCCGGTGAGGAATGGTAGTGCCAGACAGCGATATCTTCACCATGCCCTTTTGGGCTCGCTCAACACCTTTGCGAATGGCAGCTGGAACCTCACGAGCTCGGCCGAGGGCCACACCCACGCTGCCTTTGCCATCGCCAACAACAACGAGTGCCCGGAATCCGAAGCGGCGACCACCCTTCACTACTTTGGCCACACGGTCTATATGGACAACACGTTCCTGTAGTACTTCTTCCTCTTCGGGCCCCTCGAACTCGCGCTTCAACTCTCCTGTCATTCATCCCTCACTTTCGAACTGCCCAAGCCCACGGCCTCATCTCTTGATCAGGTGAGGCTAGAACTGCAAGCCCTCCGCTCGGGCACCTTCGGCAAGCGCTTTCACACGTCCATGGTATTTGTACCCACCACGGTCGAAAACAACCTGTTTCACGCCCTTGTCCAGAGCACGTTTTGCCAACACCTTACCAACCAACTCTGCCTGCTGTGTCTTGCTCAAGTCTCCGAGCTGTTGGCGAACCTCAGCATCCAGAGTGGAAGCCGAGAGGACGGTGTGACCGATCGTATCATCAACGAGTTGGGCATATATGTGCCGCAGACTGCGAAAAACGTTCAGGCGAGGGCGCTCTGCCGTGCCATACACGCGCATGCGTATCCTTCTGTGCCTCTTCCGCCGTGCCAGCTCAGTATTCACCCACTTGGCCACTTCTCACTCCTCACTTCTTACTGCGCAGAAACATAACACTAGAGGGCAAGTTATCCTAAAGCCACCTTGCCGACCTTGCCCGCTTTGCGCCGCACCTTTTCCCCGACATAGCGAATGCCCTTCCCTTTGTAGGGCTCCGGCTTCCGCACAGCCCTGATTTGGGCTGCCACCTCGCCGACCAGTTCCTTGTCTATGCCGTCAACATGGATGATACGACTCCCCTGTTCCACCACGAGCGTAATCCCTTCAGGCGCAGCATATCTGACTGGATGCGAATACCCCACCTGCAGAATCAGGTCATTCTCCTGCAGTTCAGCCCGATAGCCAACTCCAACGATCTCTAACGACTTGCGAAAGCCAGCAGATACTCCCTCTACCATGTTAGCCAGCAGAGCACGGGTCAGCCCGTGCAGCGCCCGCACCGGACCATGGTCACTGGAACGAGTCACAATCAGTTGACCGTCTTGCAGCGCAATCTTTATCTGTGGATTGAACTCGCGACGAAGCTCTCCCTTGGGGCCCATGACCGTGACAGACTGACCATCAATACTCACCTCGACGCCTTCTGGCAGCGGTATGGGCGAGCGACCTATGCGTGACACTCCTCTACCTCCAACTTCCCCAACAGATACCTGACCGTCTACCAAATGTAACAGAGCACTTCACCACCAAGCCCTAGCCGATGCGCCTTCTTGCCGGTCATGACTCCATGCGAGGTGGAGAGCACGGCAATACCCATACCACTCAGAACCAAAGGAATGTCCTGTCGTTTGGTATAGACACGCCGACCAGGCCTGCTAACCCTCTGCAGGCCGGATATCACGGGCTCCTTATCCTCAGTGTACTTGAGATGAATGCGAAGCATCGGCTGAGGGCGATCCTTAGTTACATCGTAGTACGCGATGTAGCCCTCTGCCTTGAGTACACGGGCCAGCTCCAGCTTCAATTTCGAAGATGGAATAATCACATAGCGCTTCCGAACGCCCAGCGCGTTCCTAATGCGCGTCAGCATATCGGCGATAGGATCAGTTACAGTCATACCCATTCTCCCCTTGCAGCACACTTCCTTCAGGTCAGAATCCAGGAACCCACACGCACATCACCAGCTGGACTTGGTCACTCCGGGGATCTCGCCCCTGACCGCCAACTCACGGAAGCAAATCCGGCAGAGCTTGAACCGCCGTATGTAGCCACGCGGGCGACCGCAGATTTGGCAGCGGTTGCGAACGCGTGTCGGATACTTGCGTCGTTTTTCGCGTGCAATCATTGACTTTTTAGCCAATTCTGTTTCTCCTTTGCCCCGCCTAAAAGATGGCGGGACACAGCCCCGCCCAAAAGACAGTGGGACACAGCCCCGCCCAAAAGACAGTGGGACACAGCAATGGTCACAATCGCGATATCGCTGGACTTCTTCCGAAAGGCATACCCAGCAACCCCAACAGATGGCGAGCCTCCTCATCCGTCTCTGCTGTGGTAACGATAGTGATCTCCATACCACGAACCTTGTCTATCGAATCGTAGTCAATCTCGGGCCAGACAAGCTGTTCACGCAGCCCAAGGGTATAGTTACCCCGACCGTCGAATGAATCCGGAGAGACGCCACGAAAATCCCGCACTCGTGGCAGGGCAACGTTAAACAGACGATCCAAGAAGTCATACATCCGTTTCCCGCGCAAAGTTACCTTTGCTCCGATGGGATTGCCTTCCCGCAGCCTGAAAGTGGCTATGGACTTTTTGGCCCTAGTGATGATCGGTCTCTGTCCAGTAATGGCAGCAACGTCATTGGTTGCTGCATCAAGGGCCTTTGCATTTTGCAGCGCCTCTCCCAGTCCGATGTTCACCACAACCTTGACCAATCGTGGCACCTGCATAACGTTCTGGTAGCTAAACTCGCGCTGCATGGCGGGAATAACCTCAGATATGAAACGTTGTCTTAGTCTTGGCATTCCTGGCATTCCGTGCTCCCCTCAACAGCCAGCTAATCAATGGTCTGGCCACAACGCTTGCAGACGCGGACCTTGCCACCAGCATCCAGTATCTGGTAGCCCACTCTGGTGGGGTTCTGGCAATGTGGGCACACCAACGCCACATTAGAAATGTGGATCGGCGCTTCGCGTTCAATGATGCCAACCTGAGTGCGCACATCACCCGTGCGCCGTTGATGCTTCTTCACCAGGTTAATACCAGAGACCACCACGCGATCGCGATTGTGATCTGCACCTGCGCAACGTTTGTCTTTCTGCGCACGGCGGCTCAAGGCTTCTCGACCTGGAAGGACACGGTGCACGGTGCCTCTCATGCCCTTGTCATCTCCACTCATCACTTCGACAGTATCGCCTTTTCTGATCTTCATCGTCCGATTACCTCACTCCGGTAACGCCCACAGTCAACAACCGATCAGGGGACAAGAACGACCCCTTGGATCGGTGTCAAAGAACCTCCGGCGACAGAGAAACAATCTTCATGAAACCTTTCTCCCGCAACTCGCGGGCCACAGGGCCGAATATGCGTGTCCCTCTGGGATTCTTCTCCCTGTCCAGGATCACAGCCGCATTCTCGTCAAAGCGGATATAGGAGCCATCCGGGCGGCCGAACTCTTTGGCCGTGCGCACGATCACAGCACGTACAACCTCGCCTTTCTTCACCACGCTGTCAGGGGTTGAGACCTTAACCGAAGCCACAATAGTGTCACCCACATACGCGTAGCGCCTGCGCGTGCCCCCCAATACTTTGATACACATGATTTCCCGTGCGCCCGTGTTGTCGGCGACTTTCAGCCTGGTGAAAGATTGGATCATCGGGCCTGCTCCAATACGTCAGTCACGATCCAGCGCTTCTCTTTGCTCAGAGGCCTGGTTTCTTGAATGCGGACCAAGTCACCACTGTGACTGGCGTTGTTCTCATCATGAGCTTTGTACCGCTTAACGCTTCTAACGACCTTGCCATACATAGGATGACGCTTGCGCGTTTCTACGGCAACGACGACCGTTTTGTCCATCTTGTCGCTAACAACGCGCCCAATCATGCTTTTCCGTCTCTCGCTCATCCGCTCAGCACCTCCCACTCTGCCTGCAGCTCCCGCTCGCGCATGATGGTCTTGATACGTGCGATATCGCGTCGCACCACTCGGATGCGAGCGGTGTTATCGAGCTGCTTTGTCGCCTTGCGGAACCGCAGGTTGAAAAGCTCCTGGTACGCTTCCTGCAGCCTCTGATTCAGCTCGGCATCCGTCATATTCCGCAATTCATTAGCTGGAATCACTACGCCTCACCTCCCGCGGAAAAATCCTCCTTGGTAACGAATTGCGTGCGGATGGGCAGCTTGTGACTAGCCAAGCGAAAGGCCTCTCGAGCTATCTCTTCCCCCACTCCGGCAATCTCGAACAAGATCCGGCCCGGTTTGACCACAGCAACCCAATGGGACAACGCGCCTTTGCCACCACCCATGCGTGTCTCTGCCGCCCTGGCTGTTACTGGCTTGTCGGGAAAGATGCGTATCCACAACTTGCCACTGCGTTTTACGTGACGTACAACTGCCCGCCGTGCCGCCTCTATCTGGCGGCTTGTTATCCAGTACGGCTCAAGGGCTTGCAAACCATATTCCCCAAAAGCCAAACTATTCCCCCGAGTCGCACGCCCCTTCATCCGACCACGGTGAACTTTGCGATATTTGACTCTCTTGGGCATCAACATGACGAAATCTCCT
>SMTZ1_10012524_pt1 | contig 15596 bp, 12 predicted proteins | sample DeeMarSWOR136_30_FD_25667 | JGI IMG/M metagenome (IMG submission 25667)
CTAAACTGCTGCAATTCCCCCAGCCGATGAAGCCCCGCGGAATGAGGGCCTCGTAGATGGTGCTCAGCTGATCCCGGGTATTTCCCGCGTCATGAGTCACGGTCGAGTTCTTCATGTCAATGGCCTTCATCAGATCCCAGTAGACCCGATACGGGTTGATGGGCTTCGTGTTTGACTCAATCGCGGCCTTATACTTCTCTCGTTTCTCGTCCTGAACGCCCTTGATCTCGTTCACCAGCGCTGCGTTCTCTGGCCTCCCCCCTGACCCCGCCTGCCGCTTCACCTCGTCAATCATCTGCCTGAGGACGAGCTTCGCGTCGCCGATGACGGCGTGGTCAACCTGGTAGCGCGTGTTGATGTCGCGCTCGTCGATGTCAACCTGTACGATGACCTTCCCCGCGCCATCAAAGTAATGTTTGAAGTCACCAGGCGCCAGGCTCTCTCCTACGCCAAAAACGAGGTCAGCGCCGCCCAGAAAATGATCCACCGGAATGTCGCGTACGCCGATATACAAGGGGTGATTCTCGGGGAACACGCTTTTCGCCAACAGGGACGCCATGACCGGTGCTTGGACCAGCTCCGCGAACTCGATTAATTCGTCGCATGCGTCTCCGTAGAAGATGCCCTGCCCTGCATAGATGATGGGCTTCTTGGCAGCTAGGAGCGCCCGCACCGCGACCTCCACGTCACGGGGGTCTCCCGGATACTTCCACCCTTTCACGGTCTCGTAAGGATATTTTGCCTCATCATAGTCGCCTAATCCCAAAAACCCGCCAGCTTCATGCAAGATAACCGGTCCACGCCTGCCCGTTCTCAGATAGGTAAACGCCCGCCGCATGAACTCCGGTATCCGTTTGCCTTCAGGGATATATCCCGTCCACTTCGTTATCCCACGATACTGCCTCGTGATGTCAAACCGGTTTTGGCCGAGCTGACTGAGGGTCGGTCCCGCCATGATGCCTAGGATGGGCGAGCTGTCTTCGAAGGCTTGCGCGACCGCGCCTTGCGCTATCTCCGCGCCAACCGGGAAGGCTCCGCCCTGGATATTGAATACACCGATCTTCTTCCCATTCGACGCCCGTGAGTACCCATCAGCAAGGGCTACCGCAAACCGCTCATTCCGCATCATGATGATGCGAAGTTTTTCGTCGCGCGCCGCACGCGTGATGTTTCCCACAGGCATGACGCTCAGAAATTCTACCCCTTCTTGTTGTAGAATTCGTATTATTCCATTTGCCGCTTTCACGAAATATTTCCTCCATCGCGTAATGAAGAACCCCTACTTGTTCCTTATAAGTTATGCGCTCTCTCGGTATAGGTAGCCGGAATCGCGTAGTTGTTCGCGTCCCATACGACGACCGTAGGTCGTGTGCTCTGGTTGACTAAAACCTTTTAAGCCCCTTTTTTAAACCTATAAACTTGCATACAAGAAAGAATCATGGAGACTTGGAAACATATTGGTCAGGTTATACGAGTACAAAGGAAAGGAACTACTGAAGACTGTTAAGATCCCGGTACCAGAGGGCTACGCGGCGTCAACACCCAAAGAGGTGAGGACAGCAGCGGAGAAGATCGGAAAACCCGTGGTCATTAAGGCGCAGATCTTTGCGACAGGGCGCTTCAAGGCCGGGGGCATCAAGTTCGCAGACACCCCGGAAGAGGCTGAGGCGGTGGCGTCGGGCCTCATCGGCGCCGAGGTCAAGGGCATACCGGTGAAAGAGGTATTGGTCGAGGAGAAGCTTGACATAGAAACCGAGTTTTACATCGGCGTCATTGTTGACACTTCCCGGGACGTACAGGGGCCGGTTCTTATTTTCAGCACCAAAGGCGGAACAGGCATCGAGGAGATCGCCAAGGAGTTCCCTGAAGCGGTCGCCCGCATGAACGTGGATTACAGTCGAGGCGTCCGGGCATACGATGCTTACAACCTGGCGTTGAAAGCAGGGGCGCCCCGTGATCTGTTGGGGCCTCTAAGCGTTGCCATCTGTGGTCTGTACGAGGCCTTTGCCAAGTATGAGGCCCGCTCAGCAGAGATCAACCCGCTCGTGTTGACGAAGGCTGGCCAGGTCATTGCGGCTGACTGTCGCATCACCGTGGACGACTCTGCTATCTTCCGTCACCCGGAGCTTGGGATACGGGTCGCCCGCGAGTTTCAGCGAGAGCCCACCACCCTGGAAATGGTTGCTTGGACGATAGAGGAGGGTGATTACCGCGGTAACGCGTACTTCTCTCAGATGGTGACTGCCATCGATGGGCCTGGCTACGTGGGCTACCACGGTATCGGGGGCGGAGGCGCCATCTTAGGTGTCGACGCCTTAAATAGACAGGGCTTGAAGATAGCGAACTACTCCGACTCCAGTGGAGATCCAACGGCCTCGAAGGTATATCGCTTGGCCAAGACGATTCTGGCGCAGCCAGGCATCGAGGGCTTCCTGCTGGGCGGCTTTATCGTGGCGAATCAAGAGCAGTGGCACCACGCCCACGGGCTTGTGAAGGCGCTTAGAGAGGATCTTGCCGAGAAACCGGGCTTCCCCGTCGTGCTTCTCATCTGTGGGAACCGGGAGAAGGAGTCCCACGTCATTCTGGATGAAGGTTTAAAAGACCTACCGATCCGCTATGAAATCTATGGCAGTGAGTACGTCTTCAACCCCGACTTTATAGCCGAGAGGATGAGAGCGCTGATAGACGCGTATCGAAAGGATAAGGAGGCTGCGTAGATGCTGGAGTTTGAAGAACGCACGATAAAGATAACAATCGACGACAGTAAATGCCCGGACTGTAAGACGAAGGCCTGCATCAAGGCCTGCAGCCTTTACAGTCGTGGCATACTGAGGCTTCGAAGTGGTAAACCGACCCTCCTGGCGTCCCCCGACGAGGTGAAGAGGAGGGGAACCGAGTGTCTGGCCTGCGAATACGAGTGTTGGTTCAGGGGGTTAAACGCCATCACGATAGATATTCCCATGCCAGAGTTAGACGAATTTAAACGGTCATTAGTACCATGAAGGGATGAAAAATGGCGATACTTATAGACGAAAATACGACAGCCATCGTGCAAGGGATTACTGGCCGATCGGGCGAATTTTTCAGCCGATATATGCGGGAATATGGCACCAAGATCCTCGCGGGGGTGACGCCGGGCCGAGGGGGTTCCATGGCTGCAGGCGTCCCCGTATACGACACGGTGGAGGAAGCCGTCAAGAAGCATGGGCCCATCGACGCCAGCGTGACCTTCGTTCCCGCTCCGTTCCTGAAGGACGCGGTGCTGGAAGCGATAGATGCGGGCATAAAGATGATCGTGTCCCCCGTTGAACGCGTGCCCCTCCACGACCTCATTGTAATGGTCTCAGCGGCAAAGCGAAGCGGTGTTCGACTGATAGGGCCCGGAACCATCGGCATCATCAGTCCGGGGAAAGCGGTGCTAGGCTGGGTGGGCAGCTCCGCTCAGAGAGCCGCAGAAGTCTTCAAGCCCGGGCCGGTGGGAATTCTGTCTCGAAGTGGCGGCCAATCCGGGACCCTTCCCTGGATCATCAAGGAAAAAGCGGGATATGGCTGTAGCACCCTCGTTCATGAAGGGACCGAGCCCATCATTGGCACGTCTTTTGGCGACATTATGAGCCTCTACGAGGCGGATGAGCAGACGAAGGCCATTGCGATGTTTGGAGAGCTTGGCGGCACAACCGAGGAAGAGGTTGCGGAGGAGATGAAGAAGGGGCACTTCACAAAACCACTGGTGGCCTATATCGCAGGAGCCTGGGCTCCCGAAGGCATGCGCTTCTCCCACGCCAGCAGCATCATCGAGCACGGAACCGGATCAGCTAAAAGCAAGATAGGCGCCCTCACGGACGCGGGAGCCTACGTGGTTGAAAAACCCGCTGAAATCGTCACCAAGATCAAAGAGGTCTTACGATAAGGGATAACAAATAAATACCGCAATAAGATAACTTCGGTGAGAGGTTGAATAACATGGTCGTTATGAGATCCGTGATGTATACGCCCGGGAACAACTATCGAATGATACAGAAGATGCCCTCCCTAACCGCAGACGTCCTCGTTGCAGATCTGGAGGACTCCGTACCCCCCGAAGAGAAGGAGACCGCCCGCTTCATTGTTCGAGACGCTATCCCAGAGATAGCGAAGAGTGGCGCCTTGGTCTACGTGAGAATCAATGACTGGCGAACAGGCCTTACCGAGGGAGACCTTGAAGCAATCGTGCAGAAGGGGCTGGACGGCGTTGTCCTCGCCAAGACCGAGTCGAAGGAAGACGTTCAAAGACTGGATGCGAAGCTGACGGCGCTCGAGAAGGAACGGGGCCTGAAGAAGGGGACTGTCGCCATCCAGCTCCTCATAGAGACGGCTAAGGGCGTCATCAACGCTGCTGAATCCGCTCTGGGAAGCAAACGCGTGAACTCCCTCGTCTTTGGCGCAGTCGACTACACTCGCGACATGCGCATCACCTTGACGAAGGAAGGTGGCGAGATCTTGGTCTCCCGATGTTGGACCGCTGTCGCCGCGCGAGCCGCTGGATGCATCGCTATCGACCCGCCCTATCCCGCCTTCAGAGACACTGAAGGCTTCTTAAAGAATTCGCGAGAGGGGAGGCAATTTGGGTTCGAGGGGAGAATGCTGATTCACCCATCCCAGATTGAGCCCAGTCATGACGCGTACTCTCCAACAAAGGAGCAGGTCGAATACGCCCGAGAGGTTGTGTCCGTCTTCGAGGACGGAATGAAGAAGGGCTTAGCATCCGTTCCCCTTCGAGGACAGATGCTCGACATCGCAGTCTACCGTACTCAAAAAGATACCCTTGCAGCAGCTGAAGCCGTCGAAGCATGGTTGAAGGAGAAGGAAGAACGGAAGAAGCAGTGGGAGTAAGGCTTCAAGCAACTCTTAACACCCTTTTTCTTTTTTTAACCCGTTCTATCTTGACAAAGCAGAGCAACACATTTTCCATACAGCAGCTAGAACTCGTATCTCTATTATGAGCAGTAGAACCAGAATTTTTCTTTTTTTCCAGACGCGTTCTTTACGCGTGAAAGGCGCTTATCCTCTGGATGGAGAATCGTCTATTAACAATGTTAATGTAGACTATGCTAAGAGACGAAAGATGAAAAAAGGGACAGATAGACCGCTGGACTTTTCCTAATTTATAACCCACTCTACTATTCTTGTATTCAGAAGCCTTCACTGATCAGGGCCATTAAACGCTACTACCCTACTTCATAATAATTGCCATATCTCCACGCACTTCGGTTTCTGAAACGAATAGCAGAACTTATATGTACCTTCTCCTCGTGTTGTACCAAGGAGGAATTATCTTTTGAAAGGAAGTCAAGCAATCGCAAAAATCTTGAAGATGGAGGGAACCGACTTCGTTTCCCACTATCCCTACGTTCCTGTGACCGAGGACCTGTTGGATGAGGGAATCCGAGTCATCACAACGCGACACGAGCGGACAGCGGTCTCGATGGCCGACGCCTATACACGGTACTCCATGGGGCATACGACGGGCGTTGCCATGTGCCAGGTCGGGTGGGCTGCTCACAATCTCCTCGGCGGGTTGGGACAGGCCTTCGACGACCTCTCGCCCATGCTGATGATGCCCACTGGGTGGAAAATGGACGCGTTAGACAAGCGGGTCTTTGACTCGACCAAGGAATTTGTCTGGGTCACCAAGTGGAGCGCCCGCCTCAACAGCGCCGGGAACATCCCCGACCTGATGAGCTTAGCTTACACACGGTTGAGGACGGGGAGGCCCGCGCCAGTTCTCCTCGAGATGATGCAGGATGCTGTGAACGGAGAGCTTCCCGACTCAGCCTTCAACTATCGGCCTATAACCGGCTGGAAGTCCCAAGGAAACCCCCATGATGTGGAGGTCGCTGTTAAAGCCCTCTTAAATGCCAAAGCTCCAATACTCTACGTCGGAGATGGCGTTCTTCAAGCAGACGCGGCTGAAGAACTGAGAGAGTTCGTTGATCTTGTCCACTCCCCGGTCATTACAAGCATGAAGGGGAAGAGCGCCCTCTCAGAGGATCATCCGCTCTCCGTTGGGATGCGGGGAAGAGCTCTGTGGCTGTGTATGGGTCGAGCTGACCTCGTCTTCGGTATTGGTACAAGTCTGTCCGGCGCCTTCGGGCCACCAGTACCCCCTGGAAAGAAAATCGTATTGTGTAATATCGGCGAATATGATGTGAACCTCTACCATAAAGTAGATCATGCTGTTATAGGAGACGCTAAACTGGTTCTCAACCAACTCATTGACGAAGTTAAGAAGCAAACCAATGGCACTGGGCTCAGGCGAAACCAAGAGCTTGAACAGGAAATTGCACGGGAAAAAGAGCTTCAGTTGCAAGAGTGGCTGCCTATACTCACCTCCAACAAGAAGCCCATTAACCCCTACCGAGTTGTTTGGGACATGATGCACACCTTTGATCGAAAGAACACCATTATCACCCATGAAGCGGGGGGGCCGCGTGAGCAGTTAACTGCCATCTGGGAATCTCTCGTTCCACGGAGCTACTTGGGGTGGGGACATACAACAAACCTTGGCTTCTCATGGGGCGCCGCCATGGCTGCAAAGCTGAAATGGCCTGAGAAGCTCGCCGTAAACTGGGTTGGCGACGCAGCGATGGGCCATAATGCTATGGAGATGGAGACTGCGCTGAGGGAGAACTTACCCATTTTGACCGTTGTAAGCAATAACTCAGGCTACGCGATCTATGGTCCCAAGGAAACGTCAGGTCTGAAGAGCATCGAGGATAAAATGGTGGCATCAAGCGCTGTCATCAGCTACGCTGCCGTGGCTGAAGGCTTAGGATGGTATGGTGAACGCGTTGAAGAGCCAGACGAGGTGATTCCAGCGTTAAAGCGGGGGATCAGAGAAGTTAACGCCGGCAGACCTGCCATGATTGAAGTGATAACGAGCTTTGAGCCAGCGCGGATCAGCCTCCAAATTCCCGACGGCTATCAACCGGGGAAGCTGTAACGCCCTTCTCACCTTTCTTTTTTTAAAGTCTATTCATAAGCGGTTCGTAAATCTTCTACTGCTTCTTTTTTCGACTTCGTTCAACGCCTATCTCAATACTATTGTGTGTTCTTCACACAGTCCACTCCATCCCTTTTTCATTTGAAAACACGGGTAGTAGAACCATCAGCGTTCAGAGGACCAGCTACAGGATTCCCTACGTTCCCTAATGCTGTTTTAAATAATCAAACAGGTAAGAACAGCTGGGTTGAATCGACCCAAAGAAATAAATAGTGTATGTTGACTCTAGAGGTTTGATGCTGTATGGTTAGATTAAAGGAAGATCCTCTAAGAGCGCTGAGTATCGCGATCTTTAAGGCCGTTGGTGCGTCTGAGGAAGAAGCAAACATAGTCTCCCAAATCCTAGTTGACACAAGCATTCATGGCGTGGACTCCCACGGAGTACGAGCCATCCCAGGATACATCAAAAACATTAAAGCAGGTTCACAAGCTCCTGGCTACGCCTTAGTTCCTGGAACGCCCATCAAGACCCTTGTCGACACTCCGACCACCGCCATGTGGGACGCCGGCCCCGGCTTCGGCTTCGTGGCAGGGTATAAAGCGATGAAGACGGCCATGGAAAAAGCGAAGACGTACAAGATGGGGAGTGTCGGCTTGAACGGAACGGGACATATCGGTGGTTTATGGTGGTACTCGTATCTAGCCGCTAAAAACAACATGATCGGGATCACCCTCTGCAGAGGAGGTGGCCACGATGCCGCGCCTTATGGCGGAGTTGAAGCATTGTTGGGCATCAATCCCCTCTGTGTTTCTATCCCCGCCGGAAAGTACAAGCCCATCATCCTCGACATGGCCACGACAGGGGTTGCCATGGGACATCTAGCGGTCATGTCTGTTAGGGGGCAGAAGGCGCCCGAGGGCTGGCTCATTAAGCCAGACGGTACCTGGTCCAGCGATCCCCTTGCCGTCTTTAAGGGTGAGGCAAAACCCGTTGCGTTCGGCCATCCCTATAGCGAATACAAAGGCTATGGCTTGAGTGTCGTCGTGGAGGCCCTAGCGGGCGCTATTGGCTCGGGCTGCAGCCTCGACGAGACAGGCTTCGGCCACTCCTTCACGGCTATCGATCCAACAGGCTACTGCCCGCTCGACGAGTTCACTGGTCGGGTCGAATCGATGATTGATCACCTGAAAGCGTCGAAAAAGAGACCGGGTTTCGATGAAATCCTGTATCCAGGCGAGCCCGAATGGCGAGAAGAGGAGAATCGACGAAGGTTAGGGATCTTCGTGGACGACCCCTGGTGGGATAACATCGTCAAGACCGCGAACGAGCTTGGGGTAGATGTCGACGGAATCATGAAAGACGGCGTTGTCACGTCGTAGATCCACAAGGACCTTTGAAAACCCCCGCATCTCTCCCTCTTTTTATCAAGTCCCGGTTCGTGATTGGGCTTATTTACTGCTCTTAGCCTTTCTGATTAACACACTAGTTACATAGATTTCCCATAACCAAGGTTTTTCAGAGTTCGTGAATCAGCTTTCCTTGCTGATTTCCTCACGGATTCTCAACGCCTATTTCACTGCTATTTATCCACATCTATACAGAAACAACACTTTGTTCGATTTCAGAGAATCAACCGAATTGAGATCTCATATTGTATCGAATTTAAGGGTAACAAACATATTTATTTCTCTTAACTGCATGCTCTAAAAACAAGGGGTCAACAGGCGGCTATCTTTGACGAAGCTATCAGCGAAAGACTCTTCCTACATAAGTTTGGCCATCTATGGGGGACCTTCTTCGTCGGCTTCAGTGTCAGGATGGCTGTCATAATAACCATGCCCTTGATTCGAGAAGAACTCCAAATAACCCACGCCCAAGCGGGAATGCTGCTATCAATCATAACCGTCTCCTACGGACTGATTCAATTCCCCTCTGGAATTCTTTCAGACACCTTCAACAATAAGAAACTTCTGATCATGGTGACCTTCTCCCTTGTCCTCGCACTGATGGGAGTGAGCTTTTCCCAGGATCTACTGCCCTTCGCCTTAAGCTTGCTGTTAACCGGCCTCTTCGTCGGGTTCAATACACCCATAAGCTTTTCTATACTCTCAAAGACGTTTCCAAAGAGAATGGGAACTATGATGGGTATCTACAACACCGCGCCCTCCATGGCCCAGTTTTTTGGGACCTATATTTCAGGCGTTGTAGCCATCACGTATAACTGGCACTATGTATACTATGTTTGGATTCTTCTCACTCTACTCTTACTCATTCTTGTCTGGCACTTCATAAACACAACAACTACTCAAAAGGACGAGCCACTACTGGAGGTACAAACTAGTAAAGACTTCTTCTCAAATAAGGATCTGCTGTACTTTTTAGTCCCCTTCGTCGCTCACAGTGTATGCGCCTTCTCCGTCCTAAACATGAATCCGTTGTACCTGGTTGAAGTATACAAGTTAGATGTTGCTCGTACCGCCACAATCTTTGGAGGCACTCGCCTTTTAGGATTCATAGGCTCCCTTTTAGGGGGCTTCGTATCGGATCGATTCTCGAAAACAAAGTTACTTCTGACATCTATTATAACCACTACTGTAAGTATCTACGTCTTCATCACTCTGCCTTTTAGCCTCTGGACGGTCTGCGTCTTAGGTCTACAGGCTATCTCGATCAACTTCTTCTTCCCAATAATATATTCCTTGATTATACGACTGACCTCGTCTTCAACCCTAGGAACAGCCCAAGGCCTCTACAATTCAATAGCCTTCACCATAGGGGGCCTGGCTCCATACATTATGGGCGTGATCACAGACCAATCTTCTTTCAAACTTGCCTTCATGTTCCCCATCCTGACCGGAATCATAGGAATCGGGTGGATTCTACTTCTACTCACACGCGGATATCCGAAAAAAACGATTTAAAACTCGAAACCGAGAAACTACTGACTATTCCCCGTTTCCCTCAGGAACGGACTTCAATTCTTGCCACGCTTGTAGAGTAAGAACTTCCATGAAATCATCACCACCCAAAGTGAGGGTTCTTCGCTCAGGAACCATCCTACGCGTAGAACCTGCGAGCAGGAAATGAACCGCCCCCATCAAATCGTGGACAACGTCAACTCACCAAGCGTCTAAGGTCAATGATGACTTCTTCAATCACTGCCTTCGCTCCTTGAATTCTCTTCTCATAGGGTTCCCTCTGCTTCTCATAGGCGTTCTTCGACAATCTACCCCTTTGAAGTTGATTCTTGAGGCGATTGATTTCGGAGCGTATAGTGTGAACTTCGCCTGCCGCTGCCTTCAATTTTGTGATCAGCTCAGCATACTTCGGCCCCATTCGCCTGACTCCGCTTTCGTAATTCGAGATTTCCTTATTCAAGGAAGTAATCCTTTGAGTGAAGATTCGTCTCCGTCGGTTGAAGTCCTTCCTTCTAATTCGTCTGTTCTCAAAGTCTTTTTCCAGGTTCTCCCGTTCAAGCCACAAGCCCATGCGCTCGTTGCACGCCTCTATGCACCTCATCACCACTTCGGTGTCCTTGCTTGGCGTTGGGGACGGCTTTGGCTGTTTCCCTTTACGAAGAACGACAATTCCGCCGATGGTGATGGTTGCTATTCCTATCCAAAGGGTGGGGCGGAAGGCGGACCAGAATACGTTGTAGTCATAGATAATAGAAAGTGTGTAGCTGTTGTTCTGCGTCAAGTTGTTTGTGGTGTAGGTAATTGACTGGGTGAAAAGGTCTTGTGAGGTCCTTGTTGGAGACGGTGAGGCTTGGGTGTAGTCTGCGCCTTCGGGAAACGTTATTTCCGTTTCTAAGCTTTTAATGGTCCAATCTGGGCAGGAGAACACTTCTACTGCGATTTGATACGAGCTTAAGGGTGTTGTTTGGGTCACGTGTTCACTTTTTTTCAAATGATATTGTATCGTACACGAGTAAGAATCATGAAATGGAACCCCATCGTATTCGCCTCGTAGCGGATAACGGAACGTGACGTACACGCTCCCATTTTCACCCGTCTCCTCGATATCGGTCGTGAGGGGGCCATAAGCGTCGTAGGCGGTCACCTCTTCCGCGTTACTTGGCAGGGTAAAACTCAGTCCATACACATCGTAGATGCCAATGTTGCGGATCTCATAATAATCATAGGCGAGGATGTTTCCCCAGGAATTGATGACGACATTTCTCCTTGCAGCGGAGAATTCCATGTATTGTAGGGTTCCCGCAAAGGTGACTGAGCCTGTTTGATTCGCGTTTTCTTCTAGGGGCTGCTTTACGTATGAGGTAGCGTTCCCCCAACTGCTTTCAAAGAACGTGGTTTCCTCGGGAAGACTTATTTCGACCATGCACGAGGCAGCTTCCGTAGTCAACGCCGGATATTTAGGGACTAACGCAGTGAAAAGGATGGGCTCAAAGTCGGTGTAATTGATTAGTTTTGAAAAAGCAAAAACAACTGAGAAGCCGAAGTCTTGGTTCTGTGTAATGGGTTCCGGGAAGCTAAGATCCAGCCAATATATATTGTGCTCGGTGTCAACATCGCCTTCTCTTATCGTTAATGGCTTTCCAAGAGGGGTGAAGGCAGTCGCGTTGTCAAGATTTGTTGCATAGTCTTTATGGAAGCCGATCGAAAAGCTTGTGATGGGTTCTACGTTAGTATTATGTAAGCTTATGGTGTCAGTGACAATGATGAGCCCCCCTCTTGTTATTTGAATGGTATGTTTCAGCTCTACACGGGGCGTTGATGGGTTGGCGTTGACAGGAGCCATGGAACTCAATACTACCGAGAATAGGAGAAAAGAAGAGACGAAAACGAGCATGATTCCCCTCATTTTAATGAGACGGCTGGGAAGACGCAATTGTTTTTGCATGGCACCCAATACAAAGAAAACATAGATTATTAAAAGTTCCCTTCATAAATCCTTCACGATTTCTTAAGTCGATATTTCAGTTGACCCATAGTGCTATAACAGTATTGCCGCGTAAGCGGGTACGCATCCTCTATGTAGCCCTTATTTCAGCATCCTTCCCTTTCTTCCGCATCACAATCTGGCGATTATCTGGCTTATACTTTGGTGTCGTCGAGATCCATGTAGCTATGGAGCCAATGCTTGGTCTTCTTTTTTACGTTGTGACGAGGGCGTATCCACATACTGCCCGCTCACAAAATAGATTTGTGATCGTCATCGAAGCCTCAATCAGATCGTCATTTTACTATTATTTACTGTGACCATCCATCACAGCTCTCGATATCTCTGGCCAGAACCAAAATTACGTAAAGATGAAGCTGGATGAGGCTCTACTAACTCGCCTTCTAAGTAGGTTTTAAACGCGTTAATCACCTTGACTCGTACGAGTTGGCCAAAAATATGTTCACTAGCCCATGAGTTCCCTTTGCCTTTCTCATCCACGAGTACATTCCCCGTCCAATTCAGCCATCTTTGGTTTCTGATAAAAGAGACTGTGTTAACAAGTCTTGTTAGCCGTCGACTTCTATCTTTCACGTCCCTGGAGTCAAGCTGCTCCATATTCTTGGCTGGTGTCTTAGGTCGTACGAAGAACTTTGATATGTTTACTATATCGGGCTTAACCTCTTTAACAAGGTTAAGCGTCCTTTCAAAGTCGTCTGAACCTTCCCTTGGAAACCCACATATGATGTCTGTAGATAGGGTGATTTCGGGGACTTCTTCTCTAAACGAATGAACAATGTCTTTGAATTGTTCAACCGTGTATTGTCTCTTCATCCGCTTCAAAACTTTGTTATCTCCACTTTGAACGGGTTACGCCTCAATTAGCTCCGGAAGAATGTGTAATGCATGGTGGGGGTTCATCATTCCGACCCTGATGAAAAACTTCCCCTTAACCCTACAACTTTCCTGAAGTAACTCTGCGAGATTCGTACCGGCTTCGGTTCCATAGCCTCCGTTGTCCTGAGATGTCATCCAAACCTCTTTCACACCTTCATCAACCGCCTTCCTAACTCTTTCAATGATCCTCTCTGTTGGATAGGAAAGCAACGGTCCTCTCGCGAACCTAACGCAGCAGTACGTACACGCACCTGTACATCCCTCGGAAATCGATATAATCTCGATTACTGGGTTTAGCCGGCTTTTCGACAACCTCAATTTAAGGAGGGGGTTCTCAGAAAAGAAAACCCTGTTTTTCTCCCCCTTCTCAATAGACCTTATGGCTAAGGGGATCTTATCGAGGCTGTGGGGATCAAGTATCGCGGAGAAGCTTGGCGCTGCTTTCAGGACGGCTTCTAGGTTGATTCGAGGTAGACATCCGGCAATTATGAGTGGCGTGTTCTGTCTTTCCAAAACACGTAGTTTCGCGATCACTCGATCCTCTGTGGGTTTCTTAACTCCGCAAGTGTTAACCAAGAAAACATCAGCCGATGTAGCGTCTTTTATTACTGAATATCCTGCTTGTTCCATGTAGGCTAGCATTATCTCAAGGTCAAATTTGTTTGCTGCGCATCCGTAGCTTTCAACGTACATGAGCTTTTTCGTCATTGGTACTAACTCAGAATAATCAGTTTACTGGCTACTACAAATTCTTCTTCAATCTTATTTATAATTATAAAGTTTAAAAAATTGATAGGGGCTGATAAAAAACGCTTTTTATTGACCGATGAATTATCCACAGTATCGCAATAAATAATACATAACTTATATATATAGTAGACACATTCGTATTTAAATAGTATTTAAATATAAATACATAAAGATATGTTGTGTCATACCCTTTCTTGGTGATCAATAGAGGCGGTTAAATGAAACTGATAACCATACATCTCCCTGAATTATATATCAAGGATTTGGATGAACTAGTTGACGATAACTATTATCCAAATCGAGCCGAAGCGATCCGAGTGGCTGTTCGAGATATGTTAGTCGCGGAGTTGTGGGAAAAAAAGAGACAATACATAGGGGCCATGTAACTGACAAAGCGCCTGAACGCAGAGACGGGAGCGAACACACCTATCTTCCTTCCACCCTTACCCGTTTGAACAGGGATTCAAGATCTTGAGGACGTAGTTGACTCGGAACAGCGCTCTAGCCTTATCTCCAATGGATGCCCGATAGTATGAGCCTAACGCCAATCGTTCCTCCTTAATGCCCCCGCTGTTACTGAGTCGATTAGGACGTGGACTCGATCTTTCTGAATAACGGTTCCGGCTTTTTAATCACATGGCCTGACGCAAGAGCCCTTTCCACTTCACTCCACTTCTGTTCGTGAACGCTTCCAGGAAGATTGAGAAGGCCCCATATCCTTTCAGCGGTAAACGGAAGGAATGGTTCTAATAGGATTCCTAAGGCTTTCACAATTTGATTTAAGGAATATAACGTCGTTGCGGCATCCTCAGCATCATCCTTTATCGTCTTCCACGGTTGTTTTTCACTCAAATACCTATTTCCCGTCGTCGCCAACGCAATGATCAATCTTATTGCTCTGTGGAAATCTTGCTCTTCAAGGAGCATTTCCACTTCCTCTTTAACCTGTGTTATGGTCTTCAGAATTCGCTCAGCCTTCCCGTCAGTCTTTCCTGCTTGTGGGATTCGTTTGTCGAAAAATCGGTATGTGAATGCTAAGGTTCGGTGAACAAAGTTACCGAGGATGTCAGCGAGTTCATCGTTATTTTTGCGAATGAATTCCTTCCAGGAAAAATCCGCGTCCTTGTTGAGGGGTGAAACCGCAATCAAGTAGTATCTGAGGGGATCGGGCTCAAAGCGCTCCAGATACTCTTTTACCCCCACTACCCATCCTCTGCTCTTCGACATCTTCTTTCCTTCGAGGGTGAGGTATTCGCCTGCGATGATTTTGAATGGTAATGCGTACCCGCCGTGGCCTTTGAGCATGGCAGGCCAAAATATGGCATGGTGGTAGATTATGTCTTTCCCAATGAAGTGCATTATCTTACTATGCTCAGTTTGCCAGAACTTTTTCCAGCCATCAGCTTTTCCCTTAAGCTCTGCCCACTCCCTTGAAGCCGAGATGTAGCCAATTGGTGCATCAAACCAGACGTAAATTACCTTACCCTCAGCTTCTTCCGCGGGAACAGGGACCCCCCAATTCATATCTCTGGTGATACACCAGTCCTTCAAGCCTTCTCGAAGCCATTCTAAAGAATAATTTTTCACATTAGATGGTAATTCATCGTTTTCTCCGATCCATTCTTCAAGGAAATCCTGAAAAGCACTTAATTTAAAGAACCAGTGTTTAGTTCTCCGAACCTCAGGCGTTGTTCCACAAGACACACAGTAAGGAGCCCTCAATTCGACGGGCTTCAAATATCTCCCACACACATCACAAGCATCTCCCCGCGCTTTCTCACTACCACAATAGGGACATATTCCTTCAACATATCTGTCCGGGAGGAAGCGGTCGCAATGAGAGCAGAAAAGCTGTTCGTATTTCGCTCGGTATATAAATTTGTTCTCGAAGAGACGATTAAAAAAACTTTGAGTCAGCTCATGATGAAGCGGAGCGGAGGTTCGACCAAAATGGTCGAACGAACATCCGACTGCCAGTAAATCCTCACGAATTGACGTATTGTATTGGTCTGCAATCTCTCTGGGTAAGATACCTTCTTTCTGTGCTCGAAGGGCTATCGGTGT
>SMTZ1_10003578_pt1 | contig 15593 bp, 16 predicted proteins | sample DeeMarSWOR136_30_FD_25667 | JGI IMG/M metagenome (IMG submission 25667)
CAGACAGAGGACAAGGATATTTTGGAAGCGGTGGGAAAGATGGACAAGTTTTACAAGGAGGATTTGAGAAAGGGTATTCGATTGTAAGACCCGCCAAAAGGGTTCTATGAAGACCCTCGCCTGAATGTTTCCTGGATCTCCTGGGCAAGGTCTTCCAGGATGGCATCAAACTGCTGTCTCATCTCCATCATATTTTGTCTCATCCGAAGGATGACCTCAACCCCTGCCAAATTAACACCCATATCCTCCACGAGAGCTTTTGCGAGACGCAACCTCTCCAGGTCAAGGGACGTGAACAGTTTTTGGGGCGGCTTATCACGGCAAACGGGACAGATAACTTCCTCTTCCTCCAGCTCTAGAAGGAATCTTTCCTCGATCTCCAAGAGCTGCACCACTTCGGTGATTGTCCAGAATTCTTTGGCCATAGCCTCTCCAACCCCATAAAATACTCCTGTTCTCTATCTGGAGCTTGGAATGGGGGTCATGCCCACACCCTCTTTCCTAACGTGAGGATGCTCTCTTTTCAGAAGACGAAATATAGAAAAAATTTGGATTGACGTCAACTCCACAAAATCTTTTTCCATATGACTGGGTGAAACACTCTCAGCTGCTTTTAAGCCTGTGTCAAAGCCTTTGCATAAAATTTTTGAACATATTCTTTGACCATCCGCCGGGCAGAAAACTTTGCCGCATTACTTTTTATGGACTCCTTCATGACCTTTACCCAGTCGTGAGGGACACCATCTTCTGAGATTTTGTAGTACAGGGGAAGAATCTCCCCTTCCAGGATCCGGTAAATGGCTTCGGCATCTGCCTGATCCCGGTTTTCGCCAAGTTCCTCTTCACCAAAGGCCCAGCCATTTTTGCCATTGAAGCCTTCGATCCACCACCCGTCCGCTATGCTCAAATTGGGCACACCGTTCAGAGCGGCCTTCATACCGCTTGTTCCGCTCGCCTCCATGGGAGGAATGGGGTTGTTCAACCAGATATCTACGCCATGGACTAAATACTGGGCCAGTTGTTCGCCATAGTCCTCCACAAATGCGATGCGACCTCCCATTTCAGGATCACGAGCTGCGTTGAAAATCCTCTGGAGTATCCGTTTGCCCGGATCATCTGCAGGATGGGCCTTGCCGGCAAAAACAATCTGCATCGGTCTCCATCGGTCATTCAGGAGCTTCTTCAACCTCTCCATATCACGGAACACGAGCTCTGCCCTCTTGTAGGTGGCAAATCGACGCGCAAAACCAATGGTCAAAATGGAAGGGTCCAGCATGGCTCCCCCTGCCACCACGATCGAAGGGCTGACTCTGTCTTCGGTCCAACGCTGACGCGCCCGATATCGTATGGCATCGATCAATTTGATCTTCAGCCAGTAATGGGTCTTCCACAACTCTTCGTCTGGAATTTCTTCAATGAACTCCCAGATGACGGGATTATCATGGTCTTCCAGCCAGTCGGGACCCAGATATTTGTTGAAGAGCAGTTCCACCTTGGGTTCTGTCCATGTGGGGACATGCACCCCATTGGTCACATGATCTATGGGTATTTTGTCTTCTGGCAAGTCTGGCCAGAGGCTTTGCCACATGCTACGGGTCACTTCACCATGCTTTTTGCTGACGCCGTTGCAATATCCTGACATCCTGAGGGCAAAGGCGGTCATATTGAAGCCCGCATTGGGTTCTTTGGGATGGACGCCCAGTTGCAGAAAGGCGTCGCGGTCCAATCCCAAGGAGGGCCAGTAGGAGTGAAAGTATTTTTCCATCAATGGGAATGTGAATACGTCATGGCCAGCAGAAACAGGGGTGTGGGTCGTGAAGATACTCGTTCCCCTTACCTTTTCAATAGCCTCATCATAACTCATCCCTTCGTGGACGCGATCCCTGATCCTCTCCAACAAGGCGAAAGCAGGATGCCCCTCATTCAGATGAATCACGGAGTGCTTTATCCCCAGTTTTTCCAAAACCTCTGATCCCCCTATTCCCAGGAGAATTTCCTGACGCAAGCGCTGCTCCATGTCTCCGGTGTAGAGCCGGGCTGAGATGCCACGATTCCAGGGATCATTCAGGTCAATATCCGTGTCCATCAGATAAAGGGGTACACGGCCCACATCAACCTTCCACACGGTTACGTATATTGGAGGCTCAGTGAGAGGGACCTTGACCACCAGCTGGCTCCCCTCCTCGTTTAAAACTCGCGAGATAGAGGCCGCCTCTCGGTCAAGCATTTCATCTCTACTCTCCTGCCAGCCGTCCTCTCTAATGACCTGGTGGACGTATCCTTCCGGATACATAAATCCTATGGCCACCAGAGGAATCCCCGAGTCGCTACATTCTTTAATGTAGTCCCCGGCCAGAAACCCCAACCCACCGGCATAGAAAGGCAGTGAGCGGTGGAGTCCATATTCAGCGGAAAAGTAGGCAACGGGTCGTGAAATATCAATATTGGATTCCAAGATATCACAGCCTTTTTTCCCCATCTCTTTTCTGAATCTGGAAAGGACCACGTCAAAGTGACGCAAATAATCAGGGTCATTGGCCGCTGATTCCAAATCCTCTTTTGGAAGTTCCTTGAGCATCTTGTCAGGGTTGTGCCCGCTCTCCTTCCATGCCTGCCGGTTCAGCATCTTGAAAAGCATCCGCGCTGCGGGATGCCAGCCCCACCAGAGGTTTTCAGCGATCTCTCCAAGACCGATAAGACGCTGGGGAAGATTAGGAAATAGATTCTGAATTATTTGTGTCATTGAAAATCCTTTTCACCTGTTATGTCTGCCAATAACGTTACTCCGTATTTTTCCTGGTTCTCCACTAGGCAGTACGATCAAGCTTGTATAGTATAATGACCAAAATGATTGAACCGATAAGCATCCATGTAGGCCCAAATAACCATAGTGTGAGTGGTATAGCAAGATAATATCCACGCATGCCCATTGTATAATGGGTGCTCCCATGGTTGACTATTTTTGCGACGGCATCATAGGTGACGATGGGGTCATGCGAAGGAGGAACGTTAATGGCAAAGCTCGCATGGTTATAGTAGCGAATGGAAAGCGTAAAATTGAAGAAGGCGAAGAAAAAATCAACGATCAAAACCATCAGCTTGATCAACCACAGGGCCTCGCTTTTGGTACCAAGAATATTTACGGCATGAGCGATCTCTGCAATCTTTTCCGACCGGAATGCTGCACTCATGATGCCAAGGGCGATCAAGATGGCCGCCGAAGCCAGAAAGCTGGAGGCCATCACCCAGTTTCGGAGTGTCTGAACGGCCAAAATGTCCCCCTTCTCCTCCATAACCGTCTCCACCCAGTCGCGACGGAGCCGGTTGGTCAGACCCATCGACGTGGTCATGGGGGCAGTCCGCACCTTATAGACCAAATGAACATGGTAAACCAGTAGTATTGTAAACGCAGCTGATGTGATAAGTATCTCTGGCCAAGAGCTCATGGTCTATTCCTTTCTAAGCTATAATCTCCGTCTTCACGCAATGGACTACACATCGCTGACACTCTCAAACAATTTGCACGTGTCTACCATGTCAGGAGAAGCGTTACAACCATGTACCAGAGACCGCTCCTAAGGTGCAATATCAACGTCGTGAACCCTTTTTATGATCTCCAAATCGTTGCAAGCCCTTTTGTTTCCCAGTCTGCAGGCCTTTTCTAGCGCCTTCATCATCGATACGGGCTCATGCAGGACATAGTACCCGATAGCCTTGGCCATGTGCACTTCGTGCCAGTGCGGATATTTTGTCTCAAGCCTGTCTAAATAAATTATCGCTCTCCGCCATTCTCTTCTCCTAAGGAGCCGGTAGGCTCTTGCGATCTCCATTCCCGGTTCAATGGCCTTCGGTATGGTAGGCCCCATTTCTTCTCGGAAAGGCTGTTTTAGATCCTCCAATTCCAGTTTTCTGTTCAGCATCTCCGCGCTGACAAAATCCGAATCCCTGACTCTAGCTGTTATACGGACAGCACATTCAACACCATCCCGAATCGGATCACACTTCTCCTCTAAAGTTTTCACCTCAATTTGTTCGGCCACGATATTATAGATTTCATCCTTTTTCATCTCATAGACCTCGATAAAACCTTTTTTGGATAGGTATCTCCCCGCCGATTCCACAGCCTGCCTTTTCGCGTCGAATAGGGCCAAACCCTTTGTTACCTGCTTTGAGTCACCGACTCCCTTCACGTAGCTGCCTTCCGTCTCCAATACAACAACGTCCTCTTCTACACCCTGAGCAGAGCCAACATTGAAGAGGGCGAGAAACAGAGCAGAAATAATGAATTTCAGCATGAGTTGTTTTCCTCTCTCGTCTGAAGATCCGCGGACCACCTGGCACCCTGAGGAAATAGCATAAATTGGGGGGAGATTTCAATTCACATGCACCCTGCACCGATACGAGAAGGCGATTTAGCAATCCAATGAATCGAGCGTCGCAATGGCTCGGGCAGGATGCCCTTCATTTTGCAATCACCCCTTTCATACCCCCAGAGATCAAGGAAGCAATATTGGCAAGGATGCGTGGGACTGAGAGACCTCCGGGTGAAGCCATGTATTTGGGCCTCCACTCGGGGTCAAACTTCTCCTTGTATTGACGCAGACCCTGGAAGTTGTAAAAATGCTCACCGTGGCGGAAAACAAATGCCCCTAGCCGGTTCCAGAGCGGGGCAAGCCCGTGGTCTTCAAGACCGGAGAGGGGAGCCATGCCCAGATTGAATGAGTGATACCCCTCCTGCTTTCCCCAGAGCATAAGACAAATGAAAAGAAATTCCATCACGCCGTGAGGTGCCTCTGATGCGTAGCGCATCAGGTCGATGGACAGTTCTTCGTGACTTCCCCCCGGCCATATGTTGGCGAAGGCGACAATGTTGCCGTCCTTTCTGACGATACCCGATGGTAACCTTTTCAAATAATCGGGATCGAAGAAGCCGAGGGAAAATCCCTTCTCCCGGGTATTTTTCTCCTTCAACCAGGCCTCAGAAACACGTTTCAGTTCTGACAGGATGACGGGTACTCCTTCGGCTGGGACCATCTCAAAAACACAGCCCTCCTTCTCCATCTTACGATACGTGTGCCGCACTCCCTTACGACCACTACCCTCCAACGAAAACTTGTCGAGTGGGACCACGGCCTCCTCTCCCAGCTTGAGAACGGCAAGCCCCAGTTCCAGATAAAGATGCAGGTGCTCATGCCCAATCTCATAGAACACGGGCCAGTCGTCGTACCGGTCGCAAAGTTCACGAAATCGCCAAACCAAATCGGGCCACTCCTCCTCTGGTCCCACCGGGTCCCCCATGGTTACCCAGCTACGGCCCTCAACGCCATACATAATGAAGGCATTTCCATTCTCACTAAAAAGAAACATTTTATCACCAAGGAGGGAAAGATGGGCATAGGTGTGTCGGGACTGGTGGACAACGAAGCTAACCTTTTCCAAATCCGCCTGACCTGGGAGTCTTGGCTTCGGGGGAGCCGCTCGAAGAAGTCTTGCCACTGAAAACAACAGGGCAAGTGCCATAACCCCTACCATTGATCGGAGGAATCGGGGTGCACCACCAGAAAACGTAAACTGCCACCAGAGATCTGCGGAATATTGCACATGTTTGTAAGAAAACATCCCCAACCACACGGAACAGACCAGCACCAGGACGATGGCAGCAATCCAGCCCGGGCTAAAGGGCCGGTCAAGGAGAGACGCCTTCCTGTAGAAATGGTGTCGGGAGGGGAAAAGTGCAACCAGCATGAGTGCCAAAACTGCCGCCTCCTCAAAGTCAAATCCCTTGAGTAACGAAAAGACAATGCCGAACCCGAGGAACAAGACGCTGAGCAAATAGGCAGCGTCCAACCTCCGTTGCAGGCCCCGAGCTAGGAGAATGAGACCCATGCCAGCAAGGCTGGCCAGGAAGTGGGAAAGTTCCAAGACGGGTAAGGGCAAAAAATGCATGAGCCGCCCGAGACGCTCTCCGACCGCAGGGGTAGCCCCGGAGAAAAGGAGTATGGCCCCCCCGACAAAAACGGTAAAGGATAAGACAGGGGGTACGAGTCCAGAGCTCCACTGAGTAAAAAGCCGCGCAACCTTTTGGATCTTCTCTTTCCTCTGGAGTGCCTCTTGCAATCCAAGCAAGAGTGCTGCCGCGCAGAGGGGAAGAAGATAATAAATACCCCTATAAGCCAGTAGCACGCCGAGGGCCTCTGACGCGGGCAGGTCAAGCAAAAGTAGAACCACGGTTTCAAAGATTCCGAGACCTCCGGGGACCTGACTTATGAGACCCGCCGTTTGGGCCAGCAGGTAAATACCAAGAAATCCTAGGAAAGTTAGACCTGTTACGTGTGCCAGGAGCGCATAAAGAACTGCGCCGGCCAGAGCCCAGTCTATGCAAGCGAGGGTAATCTGAGCAGAGAGCAGACCAGGAGAGGGAAGGGAAAACTCCCAGCCTCGAATCCTGAGCGGCCTCTTTATTATCAGTGTCCACAACAGGAAAGCCGCCACAAGACCAAGGAATATCCTGCCGAGAGAATGCACCGAGGTAAAGGGGAGGTGTAGTGCTGTGGGAAGCACGATGGGCTCAAACAGGAAAACCAAGCCTCCTAACGTAAAAAATCCCAGCCAGAGCGTAACGCTACAAAAGGCCACCACCTTGGTGATCTCAAGGGCAGAAAGCCCCCAGGCAGAATAGAGACGATAGCGTACCGAGCCTCCCGCGATCATCCCGAATCCCATATTGTTGCTAAAGGCGTAGCTGATAAAGGAGGCCATGGAGACGTTACCATAAGGCAGGGCATGTTTTACATACCGTAAGGCAAGTAAGTCGTAACCCGTCATGATGAGATAGCTCAGGAAAGTGAGTCCCAGGGCCGCCAAAAGTTGGTATCCCGGAAGGTCTCTGAGGGTCTGCATGATCTGATGAAAATGGTACGCCTTGAGTTGATGATGGAGCACCCAGAGGGCCCCGGCAAAGAGCATGAGCCCGAGCAGTGGGGCAAATCTGTGCAAAAGCTTTGGCCCCAATGACTGTCCAGATGATCCCAATTCGCCTTCCATCTCAGGCCTTCACTCTCTGGTAAAATCCTCTCTTTAAGATTTCTGCGGACACAATGTACGCCCCCACGATCACCAACATGATCATTATGAAAAACGGTGGTAGCGGTGCAAAACCGAAAAGTTTGACAATGGGGCTGAAAGGCATAACCAGTGCACACACCGCACAAAAGACAAGCTCGCGGCGAAAGTCAGGATAATGATGATGGGGCTCTTGAATTGGGCCAGCAGCAGGGTGAGAGAACCGGTGCGTTTTTTGGGTTTCAGGAGATTAGGCCCCAGTCTACGCAAGCGCTCTTTGGCCTCTTCAGTCGTCAGTCCGTCAGAGCTTGTCTGGAGTTGCTTCAGGAGTTCCTCACGCTCCATGCTCCAAAATTCTCTTGGGAGTACGTTCATACTTGATCCCCCTCTCCCGCGAACTCCTCGCACTGACCTGCGTTATGGAAAGGTCCTAATCTATCTGCGACAGTGATTCCTTAAAGGATATAAGAAAGGGCGGCTCAGTTCTGACATCCAAGCCATTATCCCGATCCATCTGAAGATTTGATCAGGGATCGCCTGCCCTTCCTTCGGCGATAAAAGTGTATGGCCCAAATGAGTATTCCGGCCGCTGCTATGACTCCCAGGATTCTCATTTCATAGTGCTTCAGGTTACCGAGCAATGCCTCCATAGCGCTGCCGAAGAGATAACCCCCTGCGCCCACGGCAATGGCCCATACCAGTGCGCCCACCACGTTCAGAAAAACGAATTGAGCCGTTGGAACCGGACTCATCCCGATCACAAAGGGCGCTACAGTCCGAAACCCATACATGAATCGGAATACGAGGATCAGGGGAGTCCTGAATCTATCCACTAACTTCTGGGCCTTTTCGACTTTAACCTTCCACAAAGGCCGCTTAGCCAAGATTCCTTGACTGTGCCAACGACCCAAGAAAAAGAACAGCTGGTCTCCGCAGAGACTCCCAATAAAGGCAGCCAGAATCACCCAGGGCAGATGCAAATACCCCCTGTGGGCGGCAAAGCCTCCCAATACAAGAATGGTTTCCCCCTCAACAAAGGTGCCCACCAGGATAGCCAGGTAACCGTAAGTATCGATCAAGGATTCAAGGGCCATCAATCCTCCAAAATCTCCCAAGCACTCTTTAAGCTTTTCCAGGGCTTCCGAGTTCTCTACGGGTATGTTATCAACGCCATGCGTGTCCTGCCTATCCATCACGAATTGAATGGTCAAGGTGTCCGTCATCTAAGCGGAATTAGGTTGGGGTCACGGAGACTTCCCCTTTAGAGCCGTGGATCGATGTGTCCCGGGCCTCCGCACTCAGGGGTGTAACATGTCACATTCAGGAAGTCGCACTTCTCCTTACACTCAGGGCAGACGTCAGGCGGAGAAGCAGCCGTGATGAGAAATCCGCATTTGGCGCATTTCCAATAGGTCAGGCCGCATGCAGGGCAGATGTCTCCCACAAATTTGCCATCCGCTGTATGGCCACAGTGGGCACACACCCATTTTTCCTCCTTGCTTTCCATGCTCCTCACTCCTTTCCTCATTCAGCCTTTTCATCCCTTAGCTTGAGACTTTGCAGGGGGATGAACAGACATAATTTTTCCAAAATTTACCTCAGTTCCTCGGGACCAATGATGCCGCCAGACAGGACGGCCTGCAAGGCCTCATCAATAGTCCACCCGGGATCCCTAGTCTGGGTTTCCCTTACGACTACCATGGTCCCCGAGGTGGGGTTGGGTGGCGTCGGTATGTAGACTTTGAGGAGTCTTTCGTCATTGCTTTTCCTGTCAACAACCTCTCCGGTTACAAATCCGATGGTCCACATCCCCGGCTTGAGGTATTCTACAAGAACAGCCTTTTTAAACACCTGTTTCTCTGGCAAGGAAAGGGTAGCCCCAAGCTGCTGCCCCACCTTATAGGTCGTCTTTATCAATGGGATGTGGTTTGTTATTCTCCCTAGGAGCCCAAAGAGCCTCTTGCCAACCACGTTGCTTGCCAAGAGGCCTAAAATGTAGAGCGAAACAAGCACCAAGAGAATTCCGAGGCCCGGGAACTTGAACCCGAAGAAACGATCCACCAGGCCCACTGCTCGCTGGTCAATGGCCGTATAGAGCAGCTTTATGGCCAGATAGGTCAAGAAAAGGGGAACAACGGCGAGAAGGCCTCTGAAGATATATTTCTTTATATGATTCATGAATTTTTTCATTTCACTGATCTTTGATAATAGGGTAATGCCTCAGGAATGTAGGTCTTGATGTTCGCGATCCGAGACTCAGACGCGGGATGCGTAGATAGAAACTCAGGTGGTTTCGGCCCCGCCTTCTTGTTCATTCTTTCCCAGAAAGGAATGGCCGCCCTCGGATCATATCCTGCCCTTGCCATGCACATGAGCCCAATCCGATCTGCCTCGCTTTCATGGAGTCGACTATAGGGAAGAAGAAAACCTACCGTGGCGCCTGCACCAAACGCAACCATAAAAAGCTCACGCGTTTGACTCGGCTTGTTGGCTAATGCAACCGAGAGGGCCATCCCCCCCATATTGGCAAGCAGCGCTTGACTCATCCGCTCGTTACCATGATCGGCAATGGCATGCGCCACTTCGTGACTCATCACCACGGCCAGACCGGTTTCATCCTGCGTGTAAGGGAGGATCCCGGTATAGACGGCCACCTTGCCCCCAGGCATGCACCATGCATTCACCACCTTGTCATCCTCGATAAGGTTAAAATCCCATTTGTAATTGGCGATCTGGTTCCCCCTGCCTGAATCCTTGAGAAATGCCTCTGCCGATTTTGCGATCCTCTCGCCCACTCTCTTGACCATTTGGACCTTTTTGGGGTCTGTGGAAAGTTTGGAGGTCTTAAGCACCTGATCATACTCTTTAAAGCTGAGTGTCAGCAACTCTGACGTGGGTACAATATGTAACCCCTTTCTCCCAGTGACGGGCACCTCTGCACATGCGGCAAGAAAAAAGAGACCCGCCATGATGATGGTCCACTTGAATACTGCGAAAGAAAATCTTTTCCCGAGTCCTCTGATATTCGTTTTCATTTCAATTTCTCTCCTTTAAGGGCGCCAAGTTTTACTCCTCTTCTGTTTCTTCTTCCTTCTCCTCCATCGCCTTCTCCTTCATTTCGCTTAGCTCCCTATTTTCCCTTTGCAGATTCTTCACCGTTTTGCGCAAGCTGAGCCTGCTGCGAAGTCCTATGATCATGCCGATGAAAATCCCCGCAAGGATGGCAATATAAATTACGCTATAGAGGGGTAGGTCCCCAGTCACAATATCCATATAGTAGTTTAAGCTAATGGGCTGGTTGTTTTTCACCCCAAAGGTAATAAAGAATAGGAGGATAATAATCAGGATTATCCACTTTGCGTAGGTTCCCATTTCCCTTCTCCTCTTTTGATTGTGCGGAGAAAATTCTCCCTCCATAATCTCAAGCAGATTGATGCTTCCGCTTCAGCACAAGAGCTTTCACCTTTCCAATACAGGACTAATCAAGACAAGAATTCACAAAGTCCCAATTGATTAGATTTTCAACGAAAGCGGCCAAGTAATCAGCCCTTCTATTTTGATAATCCAGGTAATACGCATGTTCCCAGACATCTACAGTCAAAACGGGGCTCACTCCATATGCGATCGGTGTGTCCGCATTGGGCGTTTTCATGATTTCCAGCTTGCCGTCTTTCAGGACCAACCATGCCCAACCACTACCGAACTGCGTGAAACCCGCATTCTTGAACTCCTCGGCAAATTTTTCATGGCTTCCAAAATCTGCTTTAATCTTTTCTGCAACAGGACCTTTAGGAGCACCTCCCCCTTTAGGCTTCATGCACTGCCAATAGAAGGAATGGTTCCAGACCTGAGCCGCATTGTTAAACATGCCGATCTTTCCGCTATCCCCTGCGGTCTTTTTGATGATGTTTTCCAGTGTTTCATTAGCCAAGTCTGTCCCCTCAATAAGTTTGTTTATGTTGACAACATACGTGTTGTGATGTTTGCCATAATGAAAGTCTAAAGTCTTTTCAGTGATATGGGGTGCTAAAGCATCTTTTGGGTAGGGTAGTTCCGGTAAAGTTATAGCCATGGTTTCTCCTCCTTCCCTCTTAAAATTTTCAGATGATCTCCTTCGCCCTGAAGGATTTTAAAAACCCGCTCAAGAATTTCAAACCCTACGCTGCGTTGAACTCCTTTTCCATTTCAGATGTCGCCTGAGGGATTCGATGGATTCGAAACAAGATTTACCCATATCGAAACAACCGCAAACAAGCTCTTCATTGTCCGAAATACTGTTGAAGGATATCCTGCCATACCTCATCTTGGATTTTCTGTAACAAAACGCGATTGATCGGTTCCCGCAAGGGGCTGCCTTCCGGCAAAGCGATGCCATAGTCCTGTCGGACGAATGTTTGGGGAAGAACGTCCAGTCTGCCAGGGAATTTCTTGTGAGCCAAATAGCGAAGTATAGGCGCGTCATACACAAAGGCGTCCAGCTTCCCATCAACGATTTCCTTGAGCGCCTCCTCAGGCCTCTTATACACCCGAAATGATATCCGGTTGTTCTCAAGATACGAAGCGCTCGTTGTATGTGCTAATGTGCCAACCCGCACTTTGGGTAAGTCCTTCGGGCCTTTGACTGGAGACTCCAGCTGGGTCACGGTAAGAGAGGAAGTGATTGCCGCAGTGAAGCCCGATATGATGATAATGGCGGCAAACATCCAAATAAGGGCTACGATACGCCCAGCGAATGTAATGGGCGCCTTATCTCCATACCCGACCGTGGTCATCGTGACCGCCGACCACCAGAACCCCGCACCAACCTCCTTGCCGCCGCCACCGCCGAACTGCCCCGGGTTTTTCTTTCGCTCAAACCACCAGACAAGCATCCCCACAATGAGCAAAAGAAGAGAGAGACCGACAATGACTTTTAGGAAAGCATAGGATACGAACCGCTTCAAGACGGCAAGCCAGGGTTTTTTGTGCTGAGGCGCGTGTGCGATGCCGAGGCCTGTGGTGTAAAAGGGATGGGTAAAATCAAAGATCTGTTCCCTCTCTGGCGTGATCGTCAACGCCGCAACGGCAGCATCCAACGAGCCGCCCTTGACGCCATCGAGTAGACCTTGGAGATCCAGTTCGCGAAACTCAAACCTCAGGTTCAAGTCAGCGGCAAGTTGGCGCCACAGTTCGATACTTATCCCCGTCCAGGTACCCGCGCTATCTTTCATGGCAGAGGGAGGCGCCTGTTTTGTTCCCACGATGAGCGTCCGGTCCAGAGGCGACTTTTGGGAGGCCCTGCCTTCCACGGCGCCGAGACCGATCACCAAGGCCAATGCGATCAAAAAGCTCCTACAAGAAACCATACGCCTCTCCCTCTTTCTCCTAATGCCCAAATGAAAAACAAATAAGGCCCTCGTTAACCAGAGGAGCGAACTATCCTCTTAGCATCGATACACACAGCCTGTTACCTATTTCCATGATCTTCCCGTCACAAACAGGATTAGCCCGAAGATTTCCAGCCTCCCGAGTAGCATGGTTAACGTCAGAACCCACTTTCCGGCATCCGGAATGTGACTGAAGTTACTCATGGAGCCCACCGTCCCGAAGCCCGGCCCCACATTTCCCATGGTGGCTGCGGAGCCAGAAAAAGCAGACAGAATATCAACGCCCAATGCGGTCAGGATGACGCTGGAGATGAAGACAATCCCGATATAGAGGGTAATATAAAGAAAGCTTGCCTCCAACATGTCACTATCAATAGCCGCGCCATCAATTTTAGGTGTGATCACGGCGTGGGGATGCCGGGTCATGGTTATCCTCCGCACCAGCCCTTTCCAGAAAATGACGATTCGGTCCACCTTGATTCCCCCGGAGGTCGAGCCTGAGCAGGCACATTGTAACGTGAAAAAGATCATCACGAGCTGGGCAAAGGGAGGCCATATGGCCGAATCCGTCGTCGCAAAGCCGGTGGATGTCCCGAGGGAAATCACCTGAAAAACTGCGTAACGGAGAGACTCAGCCCAGCTGGTATATGGGTGGTGGTGGATATTGAGCGCGACGACTCCGACACCTGTCGCCAGGGCAATAAGATAATACCGCACGACGGATGACCTCCAGAGCTCGGAGGCCCTCCCGCGAAAAGCGGCAAACATTAATCCGAAATGAATGCCGGACAGCATCATAAAAACCATGACCACGATTTCCATTGAAAGGCTTTGATAGTGCGCTATGCTCATATTCTTGGGCGAGAAACCGCCCGTGGCAATGGTTGCAAAGGCGTGAGTCACCGCATCGAACCCGTTCATCCCACAGATGAGCAAACCCATGGTTTCAGCCAGGGTCAACCCCACGTAAACAATGACCAGCATTTGCAGGGTCTTTTTCGTCCTGTAATGAAAATTTTCCATAGCGAGAGGCGACATTTCCGTCCGATACAGGATCATCCCAGCTCTCCCCATGGAGGGCAAGACCGAAAGGGCAAAGATGATGATGCCAATGCCACCGATCCAGTGCGTGGCCGACCGCCAGAATAGCAAGCCAAACGGCAGCGCCTCCACATTTGTCAGGACGGAGGACCCTGTTGTGGTGAACCCTGATACGCTCTCAAACCATGCATTAGTCAAGTTAAACTCGCCACCCCAGAGAACATAGGGAATGACCCCAACCAAACAGGAGAGAAGCCAACTGGAGACCACAATGATGAAGCCTTCCTTGTTGCTGATATCTTTGGCGGATGGAACATAGATGAGAGGGAAAGCGCCAAACAAGACAGCGATAATTGCGCTGTAGAGAAGGGGCAGTAATGCCGAATCCGAATAAAAGGCAGAGACGAGAGCAGATATGAGAAGAAAGACAGCATTAAAAAGGAGGATAAATCCCGTATACCTGAAGATGATATGGGGTCGCACTAAACTGCCTCGCGCTTTTGGGACTGTGTCATAAGCTGTTGAAGTGAAGTGGCTAGGCGGTGCATCTCATCCTTGGTTTCAATCTTCACTTCAATGGGTACCCCAGTTTCAAAAAATCTCTGAATGGCCTTGGTAACCTTGATGATTGGGCTAACCAGATAATAATTAACAAAGTAGTTAAATACGAGCGCAAATACAAGTGCGGCTATAATGGCCACCACCCCTGGCATGACAGCCCTGTGCGCCCTGTTTTTTAGATCAGTCGCTGTCTGGTACATAACCCGGTCATTCAGGGCCATCAGCCGTTCGACGGCCAATTTCACTTCCAGAAATGCGTGATGGACCTGCTGGAAATACCAATCCAGTTTTTTTTCATGCCCTGTTCCTGCGATGGGTCTGACCCACAAGTCCTTAAAGTTCTTGTAGGCCTTTTCTATTTCGTCAACATAGGCCGTTTCACCGGGTATAGTCACATTGTTCCGAGCAATATCGAATCCTTGTTGGAATGATGCGTCTGCAGACTGAATGATCTCTCGGCCTGCCTTCCAATTGCCGGACAGGAGCAACAAAATGGCACTGTCCTGTCGCTCAAGGGCATCCGTCATCTTCCTTGCAGCACTAATACTTTTATAATTATCGTCCAGGAGTGCTTGAACGGATGTACCCACGGTTCTCAATTCGTAGATCGACCATGCACCGGCCAGAAATAGCATAGTCGCCAAGATAAGGAACCCGAGCAGGATCTTGGCTCTTATTCCCATGTTTTCTCCTCCTCTTCGCAAATATCCGGATATACTCACATCGCCCTGTAAAACGGAGGGTTCTGGCGTATTTTGGTAAACAGACACCTTTGAGGCTCGTGCCTTGAGTCATGGTTCTCTGCTGGCATTTCTTCCTAACCAGATCGCGTGACTGCGGCTGAGCCCGGTCATTTCGAAAGCTTGGTGGCTATGGTTGCCACGTGTTTACCCTGAAAGCGGGCAGCAGCCAATTCATTGTCGCTGGGCATTCGCTCCCCCTGGCCTCCGGCAATGGTCGAGGCGCCATAGGGCGACCCGCCCGTCACCTCATCAATGCGCATCTGTCCCTGGAACGAATAAGGGAGCCCCACAATCACGAACCCTTGATGGAGAAGGGTGATATGAAAACTGAGTATCGTGGACTCTTGCCCTCCATGCTGAGTAGCAGAACTGGTAAACACACTGCCCACCTTGCCAACTAAGGCCCCTTTTGCCCAAAGCTGACCCGTTGCATCGAGAAACTGCCGCATCTGACCGCACATATTTCCGAAACGTGTGGGTGTGCCAAATATGACGGCATCGGCTGAAGCAAGCTCATCGACCTCGCAGATGGGAATATGGGAGAACGCTTTTTGCGCTTCAACGGCTCCCATTTTAGCCAGGACTTCCGGTGGCAGAGTCTCAGGTACGCGCCGCATTTCCACCTCTGTGCCCTGTACCTCCTTTGCCCCTTCGGCAACGGCTTCTGCCATACGATGAATGTGTCCATACATGGAATAGTAGACGATGAGAAGCTTCATTTCTTAATCCTCCTTTTCTGGTTTTAAAAGCAAGCCTTGAATGCCCTGACTTCTATCTCCTTTTTCTTGGCCTCCGGCTTTTGAGGAAGTTTTATCTTCAG
>SMTZ1_10003579_pt1 | contig 15592 bp, 22 predicted proteins | sample DeeMarSWOR136_30_FD_25667 | JGI IMG/M metagenome (IMG submission 25667)
CTTGTATTTATGGGGCTTGTATGGCTTGAGCCTTATTATTTTCTTTTTGAAGTGCTTTCTCAAATCCTTTGTAAAAGAATTTTGGTCATAGCCAAGGCAGATGACATCTGGCTTTATTCTTTTGATAACTGCATACTTGTTTGTCTTGTTGCCGAGCAGCGCCTTGTCAACATGTTCTGCAACATTCCTTAACCTTGTCTTTTCTTTTTGTTTTGGTTTTTTTCCCTTCAAGTTTTTTATTGTCATATCCCTTGCAACAACTGCAATCAGTTTATCGCCGTGCTTCCTTGCCTGCCTGAAAAAATCCAAGTGCCCTTTATGCAGCCTGTCAAATGAGCCAAATACAAGTACTTTCTTCATGTATCTTGTTTTTGAGAATTAGTATTTAATTTTTTTTCTTCTGGAGGCAGTGTGCTCATCCTGTATTCAAGGCATTTATTGCGGTAAGCTTCAGCAATCTTAGGATGAGTTTCACTTAATGTATGGCACCTGTCTTCAATCTCCCTTGCTTTCTGCAGGCCATTTGGAAAACCATCATCTGATTTTCCTAGTTCATACATTTCTTCTACTTTCCTGTCCAACTCTGATTTTATATCGTCTTCTGTCTGGAAGATGGTTATCCCCTCTTTTTTAGAAATATAAAAAAACCAAAGTTTTTAAATTTTGTTGTATAGAAATATATCAATACTTTTGCGAAAGTTTTATAAGGAATTTAAGGTATAATGATGGAAGGTGATATAATGAAAAGAATAATTGCATTATTGATTGCCTTGGTTTTGGTAAGCTCTTTTGTAGTTGCGCAAGGGCAGCAGGGCATACATGAGCCAGGCACAGGCATAGAACAGCCTGAAGTTAAAGAAGCAGGCCAGGGAACAGGGCAAGGGCAGCCAGAACTCATATCTGCAGGAGAACAAGAAAGAGAGCAGGAAAGGGAAATGGCCCAGACTGGAGAGCAAATCAGGGAACAAAACAGGCAGAGATTACAGACAGGGCTTGAGAATGCACTGACAAGGGTTACAAATGAAAATGCAAGGCAGAGGCTTCAGCAGAATATGGAAAGATTCCAGGAAAGATACCAGGAAAGAATGCAGAGGATGGAAGGGCTTGAGGTTGAAGAAGTTGATGAAGAGACAGGCGCTGTAAGGTTAAGGGCAAGAGAAGAAGTAAGGTTCCTTGGATTTATCAAAGGGAAGGCAACAAAGAGATTTAACATTGACAACCAGGGCAACATAGAAGAAAAACACCCATGGTACAGGTTCTTGTACAGAGAATCGCAGCCTGAATAAAATTTCTTTTTCTTTTTTTATCCTTTAGAATAAACTACAATATGTTTGTGCTTGCTTTTTGAAGTCATGGGAATTCCAGCGTTTTCTCCTTTTTTCTGGATTTCTTGGTTTTCCATGTGTTTTCTCCTGATAAAAAAGATTTCAGCATCATATTTGCTTTCAATAAAATTTTTCTGCCTGTATGCAAGGTCTAGTTTCTTGTCCTGAAAAGCCTTTCCAGTGGGCTCTTTGTCAAGCCAATCTGGAATTTTATAATCATTTTCAACAAAAAAGATAAAGTCAAAATCTGAAAACAGGCTTCCCCTGAATCCAGGAGGTGCATATTCACCAAATGAATTCTTGACAGCGGAGCCTATCATGATTATCCTTATTATCTTGTCATCAGGCAGGAATATTTTTTTAATTTTTTTAATGGCTTTGTTTCTAAGCTGTTCTACTTCTTCTGCCTTGAAAGCCTTTTTCAGGGGCCTTTCTTTAAGATGAGGTTCCATGGGATTATTGAATCCTTCTTATTTAATAAATATTTGGTAAGATTTAAATACCAGTTTGATTAAGTTATTTGTATGAAAGCAAAAGAGGTTATGTCAAAGGATTATGTTAAGGTGGATGTTCATGATACTGTTTCTGCTGTGTTTGGGAAATTGAAGAGGACAAAGCACAGCACTGCATTGATTTTTGAAGGTGATAAATATAAAGGAGTTTTTTCAAAGCACCGAATAATAAAGACAAGGCTGGACCCTGTAAAACTAAAAGTAAGGAAAGTAATTAAGCATGTGCCTGTTTTAAACGGGGGAGAGGATTTGAAGAAGACAGCACGCTTGATTTATACTTCTAATATGCCTGTGCTGCCTGTCATTGTCAAGAATAAGCTGCTCGGCGTTGTAAAGGCAATTGATGTTGTTGACAACCTGGGTTTGAAGGCAAAACGGAAGAAAATGAGCGAGGTTGCAACGCACGAGCCCCTTGTTGTCCATGAAAATGACGAGACTGCAACTGCAATACGCGCCATGTTTTACAATGCAGTTGACAGGCTTCCTATTGTTGACAAGGAAGGGAATTTATTAAATATTGTTTCGCTGCATGACATATTAACCCATTTTCTTTTGATGCAGCAGAGCAAGACAGAGGCAAGGGGAAGAGGAGGATTAACACAGAAGGGGCCGAGGACAATACGGGCATACAGGAAAAGGCCTGATATCAGGGCTCTGCCTGTCAGGAATTTTGCAACACCAATAATAATAACTGCTTCTATGGATGATAATGTCAGGACAGTGATAGCAAAGATGAAGAAATTTGATATCTCAAGCATTGTTATTGCCAAAGGAAAGAAGCCGGTTGGCATTGTCACAATAAGGGATTTGCTTTCATTGTTCTTAAAAGAATATGTGAATAAATGAAGCCGCATAGCTGCAAGACAAGGTGCGGATACTGCTGTACATTAAGGGTTAGGTTAAAGTGGCTTGATATATTAAGGATAATGCGCGCCGGCTACAAGAAAAAGGATTTTGTTGTGAGGGGCTCTGACGGCAAGAGATACATCAAGATGATTGGCAACAAATGTTTTTTTCTTGAAAAGAAAAATAAAAAGCCGTCATGCAAAATCTACGAGCACAGGCCAAGGGTCTGCAGGCTGTACCCTCACCTGAGAGGGTATGCACAGAATTGTTCTGAACTGAAAAAAACTTTTAAGAAATTAATCTAAAACCTTGATTGCTTTTTTCTCGCACTGGACTTCGCATGCCCTGCAGCCGATGCATTCTTTTGGTTTTTCTATGATTATTTTTTTTCCATCTTTTTTGAAGACTTCCATAGGGCATATGTCTGCGCATGTACCGCAAAGATTACACTTTTTAGAATCAATCTTAGGAGCAGGCATTTTTATTCTTTTTTCTCTTCTTCTGGTTTTTCTTCTTTTACTTCTTCTGGTTTTTTCTCTTCTTTCAACTCTTTTTTAACTTCTGTTTTTTTTTCTTTTGGCTTTTCTTTTTTTGCTTCTGGTTCTTTTTTAGGCTTCTTTTTCTCTTGTTTTGGTTTTGTCTCTGGTATTTTCTCCCTTACTATACCCAGCATCCTTATTTCAAATGTCCTTATGGGGAATATCTTGCTCAGCTGCTTCTTAAAGTTCATCTGAAGCTTATGGGCAATGATATCCTGCAGTATGTTCTCAAACTTTGTTTTCTCTGCAAGTGCTTTTAGGGATTCTTCTGTTTTCTTCCTAATCCCTTTTAAAACAGATTGTTTTGCAGTGCCCCTTGTCAAAATCAGCGGCTTTATTCTTATTTTCTTGTCGTCTGCTGTCTTAATAATAAAGGACATGAGGACTTTTGCAACTTTCCTCCTCACCATTCTCTTTACTGCAGTGGGCATTATATGGTATCCTGTTATATCTGAATAGAGCTTTCCTTCCCCTGTATTGTTAATAATAAATTTGGCAACTGTGTTTTGTTTTTTGATGTCCCCTGTCAGGTTCATCAGGTTAATGCTCACATACCTGCCAATTGCCTGTTCAGGGATATAGAGGTGCATCTCTCCAATTGCCTTTCTGTTAAATATCTTTGGAGCTATAATAGGGAACCATCGCTTTTTTTTCCCCTTAATTCTAGCTGTTACTTTAGTTGCCATATCTGCTAAAGAAGAAGTGGTTTATTTATAAAGGTTACGAAAGAATTAAACATCCAGTTCCTGGACTTCTTTTGCATGCTCTTGTATAAATTTCCTTCTTGGGGCTACTTCATCCCCCATCAGTGTTGTGAATATCTGGTCTGCTGCAACTGCGTCTTCTATTGCAATCTTCTTCAATATCCTTGTTTCTGGGTCCATAGTTGTTTTCCAGAGCTGTTTTGGATTCATCTCACCAAGCCCTTTGTAGCGCTGCATTCCTACCTTGTCCCCAAGTTTTTTAAGTGCAGCATCTTTTTCCTGCTCAGAATAAACATATTTGATTTCCTTGCCTTTCTGCAGCTTGTATAATGGGGGCTGTGCAAGATAGATATATCCTGCTTCTATCAACGGCTGCATATACCTGTAAAAGAATGTCAATAACAGGCATGCGATATGGTTGCCGTCAACATCTGCATCTGTCATGATAATAATTTTATGGTATCTTGCCTTGCTGATGTCAAACTCTTCTGCAATCCCTGTGCCGATTGCTGTTATCATTGTTGTTATTTCCTCGCTCTTGATTATCTTATGAAGCCTTGCTTTTTCAACATTCAAAATTTTTCCCCTTAATGGGAGTATTGCCTGGAATTTCCTATCGCGCCCCTGCTTTGCAGAGCCGCCTGCTGAATCCCCTTCTACAATGAATAATTCTGCTTTTTCAGGGCTTCTTTCCTGGCAGTCTGCAAGCTTTCCAGGAAGAGAGCCGTGGTTTAGTGCTCCTTTTCTTCTTGTAAGCTCCCTTGCTTTTCTCGCAGCTTCCCTTGCCCTTGCTGCATTCTGTATTTTTGCAATTATGTTTTTTGCAGATTTTGGGTCTTCCTCAAGGAATTCAGATAATTTTTCTGATGTAACTGATTCTACAATTCCGCGTATTTCAGAGTTTCCGAGTTTTGTTTTTGTCTGCCCTTCAAACTGGGGCTCTGTTAATTTAACTGAGATTACAACAGTCAAGCCTTCCCTTGCATCTTCCCCTGATACAGCCTCGCCTAGGTTATTTTTGCGGATGTAATTGTTGATGACTTTTGTCAATGCCGCCTTAAAGCCGTTAAGATGGGTGCCTCCTTCATGGGTGTTTATGTTGTTTGCAAATGAGAATATGTTTTCCTTAAATGAAGAGGTGTACTGCAGTGCAAGCTCTACCTGTGTTGAGTTTCTTTCTTTTGAGAAATATATAACATTGTGCAATGGTGTCTTGTTTTTGTTCAACAGCTTGACAAACTCAATTATTCCTCCTTCGTATTTGTAGACCTGCTCTTTTTTAGTCCTTTCATCTTTTATTGTTATCTCAAGCCCTTTGTTCAGGAATGCAAGCTCCTTCAACCTTGTTGAAAGTATGTCAAATTTAAATTCAGTATTTTCAAATATATCTGCATCTGGCATGAAAATAACTGTTGTCCCTGTTTCTTCTGTATCTCCAATAACCTCCATTTTTGTTGCTGGTTTTCCTTTTTCATATTTCTGCTGGTATATCTTTCCATCACGCTTTACCTGCGCTGTCAGTGATTTTGACAATGCGTTTGTTACAGAGATTCCAACACCATGAAGCCCGCCTGCAACGCGGTAGGTTTTTCTTTCAAATTTTGCACCTGCGTGCAGCTTTGTCATAACAACCTGCAAGGCAGGGATTTTTAACTGGGGATGGATATCAACAGGAATGCCGCGCCCGTTGTCAGCAACAGAAACAGAGCCGTCTTTGTGGATTACAACAATTACTTTTGTGCAGAAGCCTGCCAGGGCTTCATCAATTGCATTATCAACTGCTTCAAAAACAAGATGATGCAGGCCGCGAATGCCAGTATCACCTATGTACATTGCAGGTCTTTTTCTAACAGCCTCCAGTCCTGCCAATACCTGGATTGCTTTTGCCTTGTATTCTTGCTTGTCTTTCATTTTGGATTTTTGACTAAACCCTGCTTTAATTTGAGTTTAAAACCACCTAAGATTTAATCTCTTATAACATGAAAAAAGAGGTTTTTGTTTATAAGGCTTTCGGTAGAATTCCGGCAGTACAGGGTCTGAGAATGCAGAATTCTAAAATTTTAAGGAAGAAGTATCTTGATTCTTGAGCCGTCTTGGCAGATAAATTCAACTTCTCCAAGATTTTTTTTCCGTGCTTCAGACAGACGTGCGATTATCTCAGTATCAGAAATGTTAGCTTTATCTAATCCGAGCAGCTTCTTGATGGTCATTTTTTTAGCTATATCAAATCATTCATAAGAAGATCAAGCTCAAACTCATCCAACTTCTTTTTGTTTAAGATCTGCCTTATTTGGAAGCTTTTTTCCTTTTTAGCCTCTTTAAGACAAGTCAGATCTTCCTGTATGTTGTGCATTTTAAGCTGCCTCTTCATAGCCGTGCATGAATGCTGCTTCTGCTGCACTCAATTCGTCGTCTTCGAGTAGCTCTTCTACAATGTCCTCTGGATAGTCTTGCTCTTCAAGTTCCCCGAATAGGAAGGTTTTCATTTTATCCCCCTCACCTCATATCCTATAGAAACATTTAAATATATATACTTTCTCCATATAGTATATATAGAATCGTTTAACTATATACTTATCAAGGGGGGTGTAATATTATGGAAGTTAGAAAACTAATTAATTTTGGGAAGACGAGTTATGTAATCTCTTTGCCAAAGAGCTGGCTAAAAGAAAACAAGCTGCAGAAAGGAGATATGATTTCCCTGAATGAGCATGACGGCGATTTAATTGTTTCTCCAAACAATAAAAAACAAAAAGCTGAATCAAGGGAGATTGTTATTAATATCGACGGTAAAGACAAGAACCGGCTGCAGAGAGAAATAAGTTCTGCTTATATCAATAACTGCAACCCGATAGTCCTTATAGGAAAAAGCCTTCATGAAAAAAGGTCGCAGATAAAAGGCATTTCAAAGGATTTAATTGCATTGGAGATAATGCAGCAGACTTCTGACAAGGTGATTGCAAGGGATTTCCTGAACATGGACAAGGTTTCTATACCAAGCTTATTGAGGAGAATGGATATCACAACAAGAGATATGATATCAGACTGCAAAAAATGTTTTGATGAGGACCATTATGAGAGCATTTACCACCGTGACGATGATGTCAACAAGCTAAGCTTCCTTATATTCAGGGCAGTCAAGACTGCTCTGCAGGATCCTGAGATATTAAGGGCATATAAGACGACAACATACAACTTAATGACAGACTGGTTTGTAAACCTTCATCTTGAAAAGATTGCAGACCATGTGAAGAGGATTTCAAGAAATATAAGGTCAATGAAGGACAAGATAACAAAGAATAATGCCAGGATGCTGATGGAGATGTTTGCTTTTGCAGAGAAAAGGTATCTTGATACAATGAAATGCTATTACAATAATAACCTTGACATGGCTTACAAGCTTGCAGCTACAAAGAAGGATGCGCTTGACAAATGCGCTAATATTGCTGCAAAGCACAAGAAAAATGATGTCTGGATTGACACTGTTGACAAAATCAAGTGCATGATTGCAGATGTCCATGATATTGCAAGGACAGTATACTTGTTTTTACTTGAAAATGATAAAAAGCGAAAATTTTAAAAATAGAACAAACGTTAAGGAGGTTTTCCTAGATAAAAGTACTTAAAAATGGCATATACTAAGAAAGAATTAGAAGCGTTTGGAATTGATAACCAACACTTTGAAAGGATGACTGGAAGACCTGTTAAAAAGTTTAGTGTAAATAAGGTTGATGTTGGTTATGGAGTTCATTCTGATACTTATTGTGTCAAGATTTGTTTTAGGGATGGTTCAGAGATTGACCTGTTTGCAAAAGACACTTACAAAGACAGGAATATATCAGGAAGCCTTACTAAAAGCACTTCATTGAACAAGCTTGAGGCAGAGATACTTGAATTTGGAAATGCCCATAACTGTTTTATGCCTGAATTCTACGGCTCTTGGGAGTTCATGGATAAAAATGAAAAACATACATTCACATTTATGGAAAAATGGCCTGGCAATCTTGAGGAGAATGTGCTATGCGGATACCATGATAAATTCGGAGAAGCTGATGAAGCAGGAAGAAAAGTGATTACTGATGATGTTGTTGATTATTTGCTGCGTGCAATTGATATGATTGTATGGAATGCATACCAGTTTAACAGGCCTGAGAATGGATTTAACCCAAGAAAATCAGATGGAAGCCCAAGAGTGCATGCCTATGAGGCAAGTGCGATAGAAGAAAGACTATGGGAAAATATCTTTGGGTTGATTGAGGAAAAGGCTTTGGAACATATTATTCCAAGATTAAAAACAAATGGGCATGGAAAAGACAGGTATCTTATCGAGGCATCTGATATTATCAATATCCTTGGTTCTTTAAAGACAAATCCTTTTGATTCTGTGATGCAGTCTCTTTACAGGGATGTCAGGGATATAATCAAGCGATTTATAGCAGAGCCTTTGGCAGCTGATGTGGATAACCACAGGGTGCACCAGCTTGATCCTATTCCAATCCATATTTTGCTTGATGAAACAAAGCCAAGAAACCAGTATTATGCAAATGCTATTGTTGATTTGGTTGAAGGAAAACTCACTGATGACAAGAACCCATATCTGCAGCTGGCTATTGCAGACTACCAGAATATGGGATTTGCTCCAGAACCATTTCCAATTGGCAGGCTGGTTAACAACCCTGCTGTAACTTATCTTATCGGCAAAGACAGGATAAACCAATTAAGGGAACATGCACAAACACAGGTTAAACGCCTGAAAGAAAAAAGAAGAGATATTGAATTTTACAGGGATATCTCCCACAGCGAGAGGATATTGTATGAGGAGGGGCTGGCACAGGCTGGATGGTTTACTGTTCTCCAGAATATAGGATTTATCACATTACTGCACCACAAACATCAGGACAAGGCTGAGGCTCTTGTTTCAAGAAATGCAATTTACAAACCTTCAAATTATGTTAATATCAGCATAGACAGAGCTGCATCATTGGAAAATATACAGGATAAATATACTCCTCTTAAAGACCTGCTTCAAAAATTAAGATTGAAGCCTTGAAAATGGTATTTTTCCTCCACTGGCATTCAAATGTATCTGACGGAACTTATTCTCCTGAGTATATAACAAGACATATTGAAAGTGTCAGAAAAACTTTTGAAAGATTCAAACAGTGCAGGGGTTTTGCAATTACTGACCATGACAATGTTGAGGGTGTTATCAGGGCAAAGAAAACCCTGAAGGAGCTTGGCTCTGATTTGGTTCTGGTTCCTGGTGTTGAGTTCAGTTTTTCAAAATGGGTAAAAGGCAGATGGCTTGAAGGGGAAATGCTCGGCTACGGGATTTATCCTGAGTATGAAGGGCTGCAGAAGGTTATAGAATCATCCAAAAAAGCAAGGGACGAAAGAAACCATCTCTTGATTGAGTTGCTGGGGAAGGATTATCCTAATATAACCCTTGAAAATATAAAGGAATTTATCGGTAAAAGAAGGCAGATTAACAGAAATGATATTGCTGATTTTATTATGTATGTGGATATAGCAACACAGAAAAGGCAGGCATTTGATATAATCCTAAAATGTGAGCTGAAACGAAAAAAAACACCTCTGGAAGAGGTTGCACAGGTCATACATGATGCAGGCGGTGTCTGCATACTTCCGCATGGAGGGCTTTTCCTGCAGTACAATAATATTTCAGAGGATTTTTATGTTTTAAATGTGCTTCCTATGCTTTTGGAATATGGATTAAAGGGGCATGAATTATATCCATATGCAAAACGCGGAAGAATGACTACTGAAGAAAGCAAGGAATGCAATGAATTTTTTTCTGATTTAAATGAATTAGAAAATGGTTTGATTGATAATATATGGGGAGAGGATGCTCATTTTGACTGGCTTGACAAGGATGATATAGACCCAGGGAGTTTTCCTACTGAAGATGGTGTTGTCAAGGAGCTTCTTTTAAAATGCTCACGTTACGAAAATTTTAAAAATGAGAATAACATATAAGGAGTTAAGTGAAAATGTATTATGGGAATGATGATATAAAAAAAGCAATTGAAGAAGCTGAGCATTATGTTAGCCTTGCTGACAGGCGCGACGGCACCCACGAGAAAGCGCATTGTTATAAAAAGGCAACTGATGCATTAGAAAAGGTATCTGGTTCGCGTGACAAGAAGGTTCTAGAGAAATTAGTTGGTATCTATTATCAGAGGATGTCTGTTGAGCCTGCTGCAAAACCAATAATCCAAAAAAGAATTACTGAGCTGGACGGCATGCTTAAAGGCGCTTGATTATTTCAGGCTTAATTTCTCTATTTTTATCTTTCCTTTTTCAACTTTTATGATTACTTCGTCTTTTTCTGACAGTTTTGACTCATTTGAGATTACTGCAGGCAGAAGAATACGTTCACCCCTGACATCCAGGTTTGTTATTATTTCTTTTTTAGGGCCGTTTGAACTTAACTCGCGCATTATTTCTGCGCTCTGGGATTTTTTCTTCTTGTCAACTATCTCCCCTGTCTTTTGGTGGAGGAACCTTGCTATCTTTGCTGCAACATCTATCTTTGTTGCCTCTGTTATGCCCTGCAATCCAGGGGATATGTTAACTTCTATAACCACCGGGCCTTTAACGCTTTCAAGCATATCAACTGCACAGATATCTGCCCCCAGTGCTTTTGCTGTTCCAACTGCAACCTTCTGCATGTATGCGTCTATTTTGTAGGGTTTTCCTACTCCTCCTGCATGGATGTTTGCTCTTTTTTCTCCCAGCTCTGCTGTCCTCTGCATTGCTGCGACAACCTTATCACCAACAACAATCGCCCTTATGTCTGTGCTGCCTGTTTCAATATATTCCTGTATCAGGAACGGCTGCCTCAGTGCAGTTAATGCATCAAGCATTGAGGATGCTGCTGCAAAAGAATCTGCAAACATGACTCCTTTGCCTTGTGTCCCAGAAGGAAATTTCATGATAATTGGATAATTTATTTTTTCAAGGACTTTTTTTGTTGATTCTGATGTTGCGCTCAGGTATGTGTGGGGCATTGGGATGCTGTGCTTCTGAAGCCTTAGGTGTGTTAAGATTTTATCATGCCCGATTGTAAAGGTATCAGGCGCAAGAGGCATGTATGAATTTTTTGAGGCAACATTGGTGATTGCCCTCAACAAGGGCGCGTACCTGAAAGAGCCTTTTGCATAAATGCAGTCATACTGCTCCAGAGGCTGGCCTTTATGGAGGACTTCAGGGCCTTTTGATGTGATGTTAACCTCAATATCCTTAAGGTTCAGCGCATCAACTACCTTGAAGTATTTCTGCATGGCCTTTATGACCATTTTTGATGATTTGCTTCCAAGGGATATGACAGCTGCTTTTAGTACCATTTTTACCGTTTGTTTGGGTCTATGAGAAAGCCTTTTTTCAGCACATTCTGGCCGATTAGCGCCTTGTAGCGCATATGCTCGCGGTCTGCAATTGTAAATTCTGCAATCATCTTTTTTTTGCCAATGATAATAGGTGTTTTGATAACTGGCCTCAGCCTGTTTCCATGGGCTGATTTGACAAGTATTGTCTTTATCACAGGGCCGAGCTGCAGCTGGGCTGCCAGTTTTGCATCTACAGAGCTTCTTGTTGCCCCTGTATCTATCCTGGCTATGACTATCCTAGAGGCCTTTTTGCCTATGATTTTAACCTTCTCAGTCAAGCCTATTGTCTTCTTTTTCATGCTCCCTCACAAGGCAAGAATTAGTGAATATTTGTTTAAAAGCTTTGTGGTAATCTAGTCAGCACCGTATATTCCTTTAAGCAGGAGGCGCCTTATACATATGCAGTCAAAAGAAACACCCTGCCTTGCAACTGCATTCTCATAAAGACCAAAATAGGATTCAAAATCTTCCCTTGGGTTATCTTCTATCATCAGGTCATTTTTATCTATTTCCTGCCTGAAGAAAGGTTCACCCTCCATTGTTGTAAGGATTCTTTCCTCTTCGTCATCGTCGTTATTGTATGCTGTTTCATATTCTTCTTCTGTTTCAGGCTGTGCAAAGTAATTTTCTTTTTCAAGCCTTGTTTCTTCTGATGTTTTTTTAACATCATTTTCTATTGTTTCTCTTTCAACATATCGTGCAGCATCAAGAACACTTTCATTTGTAGCTTCGTCTATTGCTTCTGAAATCTCCTCGTAAGAATCAGGAAGTTCCCCACCATTCTTCTGTTCTTCGTTGCCTTCTATCTGCCCAAGCGGCGGTGGCTCGTCTTCTGTTTTTGTTTCTAAAGTGGTTGACTTATTAACCATCTTGTTAATATCGAGAAATATATAAGAAAACTGGGTATTTAAACTTTTCTATTTTCAATCAGCCTAATTCCTTGACGATTTTAGCGCCTAATTTAGAGGTCAACTCTGCGACATCCTTGTCAGGAGCTATTTCAACTAAATCAATCATGCCCAGGTTTTTAAGTTTTTTAAGGCGCTGGAGCATTGTTAACAGTTCTCTTGATGTCAAGCCGCCTGGCTCCCTATAGCCTGTGCCTGGTGCAAATGCCGGGTCAACAGCGTCGATATCTATGCTCAAATAGACTGCAGGCCATTGATTTACTTGTTCCATAACAGTATCGCAGACTTCAGAAATACCTATCTGCACAATTTTTTTCATATCAAAGTATTGAATATTATTCTGCAAAATAAATTCTTTTTCATAGCCGTGCCAATTCCTGATGCCTATCAAGATGAGTTTTTTTGGATCAAGCAAGCCTTCCTTAATTAACAACCTTGTATAATCCTCTTGTGTTGGAGTGTCCAAGCCGACTTCCAGGTCAGGATGAGCGTCGAATATAACCAGGCCAGCTCCTGGATTATCCTTTATAAATGCTTTAAAGCAGGAATAGGTTAGTGAGTGGTCTCCTCCGATGATAATTGCCTTTTCTTTTAAAGCAGATATCTTCTCAAATATTGCCTTGTTTGTCTCATCAATGTTGTTGTTGTCAACCTTGACTTCATCTATTTCAAACTTAGGGTTAAAGCCTGCTTCATTTAAGAACAAGTCATGCATCTGCTCAATTACCTTATCAGGGCCTTTTTCAGCTGATTCTGCTTTTCCAAGCCCGCCTCCTGCAAACGGGATTTTAATTAGTTTCATATTTGTTTAAATTACCTATTTTATATTAAAATTTACCTGAATTTTTGTATCCCCTACCCCTGCGAGGGATGCAAAAATTCAGCAGGGATTGGAAGGGTACACTGCCTAACCAGTGCTTTACCGCAAAACTTATATATTTATGATATTTTAGGAGGATTGAGGTGGTTATATGCCAAGAGCTAAGAAAACAAAAGCTAAAGCTAAAAAGCCAAAGGCAAAACCAAAGAAGAAGCCTAAAGCAAAAGCTAAAGCAAAACCAAAGAAGGCAAAAGAACCAAAGCCAATTGGTACAATAACACATTTTTTCCCAAACATCAGTGTTGCTGTTGTTGAATTAAATTCAACAATGAAGCAAGGGGATAAAATCAGGATAGCTGGCCATGGCAAGGAGTTTGTGCAGACAGTAAAGTCAATGCAGATAGAGCACGAGCAGGTCAAGACAGCAAAGAAAGGACAGTCAATTGGCATGAAGGTTGATGAGCCTGTAAAAGAAAAAGATCTTGTATTTAAGGCTTGACTAAACTATTTCTTGTATATTCTTTTTATCCATGTCCTTTTAATAGGCGGCAGAACAAGTGTTGAGAGATAAAAACCTATTGTAGGGACAAATGCACTCAGCCAAGGATAAGGCGCATTAATTATCCACAGAAACAAAACAACAATAAAATAAGTTATTGCTGCAATTGTGATTTTTCTTGTTGTGCTTGTTTCCCATGCCTTGTCTGCTTCGACTTTTCTGTTTCTCTGCTTTATTATGTTGATTTCTTTTTTAATGTCCATTTTACATCTGTTCAGGTGCATTTATGCCAAGAAGGTTTAACCCGTTCTCCAAAACTTGTTTGATGCAGTAGATTAAGTAGAGCCTTGCATCCCTTGCTTTTGTAGCTGCCTGCAAAATCCTGTGCGCGTGGTAGAATTCATTAAATGCCTGGCTGAGGTCAAGCAAGTAGCGGCACAGGACATGGGGCCTGTAATGTTCTGCTGCATCTGCAATTATTTCTGGGAATTGTGCAAGCAAGGTGATTAGTTTTTCTTCTTCTTTTGATTTTAATAACTTGAAGTTAATATTCTTTGGTATTTTCTTTCCAAATTTCCTGAAGATTGAACAGATTCTTGCATGTGCATATTGAATATAAGGACCTGTCTCACCTTCAAAATCAAGGGCTTTTTTCCAGTCAAACAAAACATTCTTTTTTGTCTCCCTGTTAACCATGCCAAATTTCAGTGCAGAGAAGGCAAGCATTTGTTTTATGCGCTCCATGTGTTCTTTTTTCCAGTTCCTGTGCCTTTGTTTTATCCCTTTTAATGATGCATCATATAATTTTGCAATCAAATCATCATAAAGCACAATTGTTCCTTCCCTTGAGCTCATTTTCCCTTCTGGCAGCATTACCAATCCGTATGAAAGATGATAACATTTTTTTGCCTGCTTGAATCCCATCAACTCAAGGGTCTTGAACAGCTGCTGGAAATAAAGCTCCTGTTCAGCTCCGACAACATAGATGCTCCTGTTAATCTTATATTTTTCAAATTTTTCTTTTGCCAAAGCTATGTCTTTTGTTGAGTACAATGCAACCCCGTCGCTTCTCAGCAGAAGATAAATGCCGAGGTTGTATTTTTCCAAATCCATGATAATTGCGCCGTCGCTCAGCTTTGCAGTCTTCTTTTTCAGCAATTCTTTTACAAGTTTTTTCCCTTTTGGCTCTACTTCGCTTTCAAAGAATAATTTATCAAATTTCAAATTAAACTGCCTGTAGATTTCATCAAATTCATCAAGGCACCACTGCCTTGTTTGTTTCCAGAGTTTTACCAGTTTTTTATCCCCTTCATACAATGCTTTTGTCATCTCCCTTATTTCTTTTTCCAGTTTTTCATCTCCTGCTATTTTCTTGTTTGCCTTTGAATAGATTTCTCCAAGCCACCTGAGCCTGTTTTGTTTTGGCGGCTTTTCTTTAAAGTTAAGCAAGCTCCATAGGCATTTTACAACATGAGGGCCTATGTCACCCTGGTAGTTTGCACGCACTACATCAAAGCCATAAAATTCAAGGATATTGGACAAGGCTATTCCAAGGCAGATGTTCCTTACATGCCCTATGTGGAATGCTTTGTGGGTGTTTGCCTGGAAAAACTCAACCATTATTTTTTCTTTTTTTCTTTTACCGCGGCCATAATCTCCGTTTGAGAAGATGTCTCTTAAAACATGTTCTGCAAGCTTTGCCTTGTCAATGTAGAAATTTAGGTAAGGGCCTGCATTTTTTATTTGTTTTATAAAACCTTTTGGCTTTATCTTTACAGCAAGGTCCATTGCAATCTGTGTTGGGTTTTTCTTGAATTTTTTAGAAAGCGAGAAGCATGGGAATGCAAAATCACCGAGCTCTGGAACTGGAGGAGTAGATAACTCAACCTCTTTAATCTTTAGCTCTTTTTTCAACAACTCAACAATCTCATCCCTAAACTTATTCATTATAGAGAATTATAAAGAAGTGGAATATAAAGGTTGCGATTAAAAGCACAAATCATCTAAACTGTATCCTGTTTTCTCGTGGG
>SMTZ1_10009943_pt1 | contig 15592 bp, 15 predicted proteins | sample DeeMarSWOR136_30_FD_25667 | JGI IMG/M metagenome (IMG submission 25667)
GTGAAGGGGTTCAGCAGGCCTTATTAAAGATTATCGAGGGGACCACGGCCAGCGTCCCCCCCAAGGGTGGAAGGAAGCACCCCCAGCAGGAATTTCTGCAAATCGATACCACGAATATCTTATTCATTTGCGGTGGTGCTTTCATCGGTTTGGATAAGATTATCGAGGAAAAGGTTGGTATTAAGACGCTGGGTTTCGGGGCGGATATTAGGAAGAAGGTCGTTGGAAAAGGCGAAGATCTCTTGGAGCAGGTGCAGCCCGAGGATCTCTTGAGGTTCGGTTTCATTCCCGAATTTGTCGGTCGCTTGCCGGTAATCGCTACTTTGACCGAACTCAGCGAGGACGCCCTGGTTGATATCCTTACGAAGCCCAAAAATGCCCTGGTGAAGCAGTATCAAAAACTCTTCGAATTGGAAAATGTCAAATTGAAATTCACCGAGGGCTCACTCAGGGCCGTATCACAAGAGGCAATCAAGCGGAAGACGGGAGCACGGGGCCTCAGGTCGATATTGGAGAACGTGATGCTGGACGTTATGTACGAAATTCCATCCCAGTCCAATATCAAGGAATGCATCATCAGCGAAGAGGTGGTCCTAAATAGGGAAAGGCCCATCATCCTTTACGAGAAAGAGGCGGAGGTGGCCTGAGATAGTAAGCCGATATTTGATCCCTTGGAACCAACCTCTTTTTTGCATCTCTCAGTCTGTTCAGACATGATTTTTCTCCGGGAAATATAGATAGGTAAAAGGGCGCCGCCTTGCGCTCAAAGGGATGCCCGGATTCTCGAGCCCGAGACGAAGGACATCCATTCCATCGGAACGATTGAAGCTAAGGGATAGGGTTCTTTCCTGAAACTCGATAAACCCAATGAACGATCTGAACCATCCAAACAATCTAAACGACCCAAACCATACTTAACCAGATAAACCGAATAAACGAGATAAACCAGATAAACCAAACAAACGGATAATATTCCCTTGACATGGGTTCTTTAGTGGGTATTATAGTATTATCCTGCTAAAAGGGGCGGGTAGCTCAGGTGGGAGAGCGTCGGCCTTACAAGCCGAAGGTCACAGGTTCAAGCCCTGTTCCGCCCACCAAGATTGGAGTTGAGAACGAGATAGGGATTTCGGGGTCGTAGTTCAGCATGGATAGAACGCCGGCCTGTCACGCCGGAGGTCGCGAGTTCAAATCTCGTCGGCCCCGCCAATAAAACAAGGAGCTGGTCACAAGGACTAGCTCCTTGTTCTTTTTGGGATGAAAGCCCAGAGTATAAGCTAGTGGTGGATTGGCGAACCCTTAGTGTTGGGAAGCAGTAATCCGACGACCAGCCAGCTCAAGAAACTCTATTCAGGAGGACCATCTCAGCTAGATTTTTTGAATTTTTGAGAAAATAGCCGATATTCAAAAGAAATCTGAGATTAAATGAGATTTTTAAATCTATAGATGGGTTTGGAAAAAAATTGGATAAATCGCAATAAAGAGCAACAAATATGATTTGCGAAAATCAAAAAAAAGCAGCCTTGACTTAGTACACATTCATGGTATTATGCCCGGGCACCGAAAAGCCAAACTATCCGTGAGGGTGGGGCGGAAAGGCACGGGTCTAGCGGAGGAAGATCCCAAAGCTGCCGAGATTCGACATCATAGATTTCTTTAGACCGCCGGGTTGCCGAAGTGAATGGGTGTTCCGGCTTTTTTCTTTTTCGGGGTAACGTTGCTCGCTTCGCTCGCTCCGCAGTTCGGCAATATACCAATGTTGTGCGAATTTGCCATTAAAAAGAAAAGGGGAGTCTAGAATCATGAGAAGATCAGCATATATTTTCTTAGTGGCGGTGTCGGTATTATCGTGTACCGTATCCACCTTTGCCCAGGAGAAGTTGTGGAAGGAGCTAACTACTAAGTTTAGTATGCTTTATCAGCAAGGACGGTATTCAGAAGCGGCCAAGTTAGCTGAGGAAGCGTTGACAGTTGCAAAAAAGACATTTGGGCCTAGCCATCTTATTGTGGCCACATCTCAAAATAATCTGGCGGAACTTTACCGAGCCCAGGGTAAATATTCCGAGGCTGAACCGCTTTTCATGGGTGCTCTGGCAATACTGGAGAAAGTCCTCGGGAAAAATCATCCCCATGTGGCAACTTCCCTGAACAATCTGGCGTTACTTTATTATTCCCAGGGAAGGTATGCCGAGGCAGAACATCTTTACAAACGATCACTGAAAATAAGGGAAAAAGCCCTTGGGTCAGAGCATCCTCAGGTTGGGCAATCCCTGAACAATCTGGCGGCACTTTATGATTCCCAGGGCAAGTATGCTCAAGCCGAACCGCTCTACGAGCAATCACTGACAATATGGGAAAAAGCCCTTGGTAAGAGTCATCCCCAAGTGGCTGCTTCTCTGAACAATCTGGCGGAACTTTGCAGAGCCCAGGGTAAATACTCCGAGGCTGAACCCCTATTTATGGGAGCGCTGGCAATATTGGAGAAGGCCCTTGGGCCAGAACACCCCCATGTGGCAACTGTTTGCGAGAATATGGTAGAGCTTTACAAGGAGATTGGTAAAAAAGATGAAGCTGGAAGACTAGAAGAACGTGCAAGAAAAATCCGTTCGAAACGATAAGAATTATAGAACATGAGATAGTGCATAGAAACTAAGCCAAAACTTGCCTGTTTGCGATTGAATTATTACCCATGAAGGATATCTACCCAAATGTAGCCAATATCGTAGATTTTTTATTTCTTGTGAATATAGTTCGTCTTTCCTCATGTTAACCCATGTGTAAGTAAGAGAATCAATGTCTGCTTTGGGTCGCCTTTGCGGTTTTACCCTCCCCTCTGTAAAGGAGGCGATCGAGACAGTTCGTGAAGAGGAGGATGGAGGCCATTAACCTTTAAAACCTACCTACGTCCCCTATCTTCCGTCCCCCCCATCTTTGAGCGTCCATTTTTTGGAGTAGATCGAGGCAGGAAGAAAAATTACTTGAACTTTTTGGAACAAGGGATCGCGCTGGGTAGCAACCCTGAACTGGTAGGTGGTGGCCTGATAAGGAGTTTGGGAGGTTGGGCTGAAGTGTTGGGTTTAAGGAAGCGTGGAGAAATGCAGGCATCGGACCAGAGAATATTGGGGGATGGCGAGTTTGCTGAAACTGTTTTAGCTGAGATGGATGATTTGGAGAAGGAGAATTTGAGGCTTGCATCTAAGAGGACGGATCTTTCTTTATTGGTCAAGAGGGTTTGTGCCGTGCACAAGGTCTCCTTTGGGGAGATTCGATCCGGGAGCCGAAGGCAGGAGATCGTGGAAGCCCGGCGCGTGTTTTCTGGTTGGCAGTTAAGGATCTGGGATACTCGGGAGCAGAAACTGTCCGATGCCTAGGAGTAACGACCTCATGTGTTACCAGGGCTATTTCAGCAGGGAAAGGGTCTGATGGAGAAGATCATATTTAAGAAGTCAGGCAATTTCTGCACCGACGTCCCCAACCCCCAACCCTAAAAGCTTTACAATCGTCGTAAAAGAAGGTACTTTTACCCCAACGTAGGGGAAAATCATGTTCCAGATAAAAGGTTTCGATAACGAAAAGTATATCAAGGAACAGGCATCCGAAATCCTTGAGAGAGTCAACCGCTTCAACAAGCTCTACCTCGAGTTCGGTGGAAAACTCCTCTACGATTACCACGCCGCGCGGGTCCTGCCGGGGTATGACCCCAACGTCAAGATGCGACTTATCCGAGAGCTTAAAGACAAGGCCGATATCCTCCTCTGCATCTATGCCGGGGACATCGAACGAAAGAAGATTCGGGCGGATTTCGGCATTACCTACGACTCCGACGCCCTCAAGCTCATCGACGACCTCCGGAACTGGGGCATCGATGTTCTGGGTGTCGTCATCACGCGCTTCGAACAGCAACCGGCAGCCTTTCTCTTTAAGAACAAGCTGGAGAGGCGGAATATCCCGGTCTTCACCCACCGCTACACAAAGGGCTACCCCACGGACGTGGAACTGATAGTGAGCGACGAGGGTTACGGCGCTAACGAGTACATCGAGACTGAAAAACCCCTCGTCATCGTTACAGGTCCCGGTCCGGGGAGCGGAAAGATGGCCACCTGCCTCTCGCAGCTCTACAGCGACTACAAGAGGGAAATTAAATCGGGGTACGCCAAATTTGAAACCTTCCCCATCTGGAACCTTCCGCTCAAACACCCCGTGAACGTGGCATATGAGGCCGCCACCGCCGACATCCGGGACTTCAACCTCATCGACCCCTTCCACCTCGAAGCCTATGGTGAGAGGGCGGTCAACTACAACCGGGATGCGGAGGTGTTCCCCGTCCTCAAAAGGATTCTCGAAAAGATCACGGGGGGAGCCTCCTTTTACAAATCGCCCACGGACATGGGGGTCAACAGGGCGGGGTTCGCCATCATTGATGACGAGGTTGCGCAGGAGGCCGCCAAGCTGGAGATCATCCGGCGGTACTTCCGGTACCGCTGCGAGTACGCCATGGGCTTCGCAGACCGGGATACTGTTCAGCGGGTCGAGCTTTTTCTCAAGGATTTTAACCTGAGCCCGGAAGACCGTCGCGTTGTCCAACCAGCCCGGGAGGCCGCTCGGGATGCTCAGGAACGAAACAAGGGCAACGAGGGGATTTACTGCGGCGCGGCCATTGAACTGAAGGACGGAACGATCATCACGGGCAGCAATTCACCCCTCATGCACGCCGCGTCGGGCGTGGTGATCCACGCCATCAAGCACATGGCGGGTATCCCCGGGAAGATCAAACTGCTTCCCCCCTTCATCACCGACTCGGTGAAAAATCTGAAAACGGAAATCCTGAGTGAAAAATCGGTGAGCCTCGACCTGGAGGAGACCCTCATCGCCCTCAGCATCAGTGCGACCACAAATTCGGCCGCCCAGCTCGCCATAGAAAGGCTCAAGGACCTTCATAACTGCGAGGCCCATATGACCCATATCCCCACCCCGGGCGATGAGGCCGGCCTGAGGCGCCTGGGTGTCAACCTAACGAGCGACCCCAACTTTTCCTCCAAGGACCTCTTCATTTCCTGATCTGTCATTCACGTACATAGCAAGAGCGGGGAAAGTCTGTGTTTGGCCTTGTTACATGTTCCCGCAACAAGCCGTTCCGTCTTTTTTTTCTTAAACCGGCTCATTATAAATAGGGAGGAATTGAAGGTTATGTTAGCTCTCGGAAATAGAGGGCATCCTCTGTCACTCCTGTATGTCCCCGGTTGAGTTAACAATTCCCTGAAATCCACTATTTCTCCAGCTACTGCCGCTGCCACTGAGGTCTGACCTATATCTATCCCCTTCATTTTGTTGAGAACTTTTTCCCTCCTTAAGCCTGGGGAATTGTTACCCTCTCAGGGAAAATTTTCCACCTCTTTTTACCTGAGAATCTTTGGGGATCTATCGAGGAGAAGAAGTTTCCTCACTCTTCAGATCATTCGGAAGTCTCCTGAATTTTATAGACAAATAAATATTTCAGGAGGAAACTCGCCTCGGATCATTATCTTGACTTTCCATCATCTTTACCGTAAGTTTTCACCCGAAAGCTGGGCGTGATAATAAAAAAAGGGAGGTAACAATAATGGAAAAATTAATTTTAGGGGTTGAGGCAAGAAGTGCTGAGGAGTTGATCAAGCATACCGCGGGACCCGGAACGAGATACGTCTTTTCGGACCATAACAATAATCCAGACGGGAACATCTACACGATTTTACGAGTTGTTGAGAACGTGGACAACCCCGAGCAACACGTAGAATCCCACAGTCACGAGTATGAAAGTCTATTCATCTTCAAGGGAAGCAATCCAGATTTCTCCGGTTTAGAAGTGGAGGTATTGCTCGGAGAAAAGTGGCATAGATTTGAGTCCCCCAAGGCAGTCAGAATTCCCCCCGGCCTCAATCACACTTACCGTTTCATACGAGGTTCCGGGGAATACTGGAACATAGTGCTCACCCCTGGAGCTGAGTACAACCTAACAATAAAATGAAATAGTAAAGATACGGCTCGGGCGGCGCGACCAAGCCGCCAAAATTGGTTTTGGGTTCGTTAGAGACCTTGACAGGCAACAAGAGGATGGATTAGATTTGCAATGGCCACAGTAGTTGATACGGAAAATCCGGAATAACATACTGTCATCCCGCCTCACTTGGCGAGGAAGGACTCGCCTTATTCCTATGTCGGGACTTTGCCGTGTCGACATACGGCGCATCCCGCAGATCGAACTTGATTCTATTGCCCGTTGCCAGGCGGAACCTTTGAAGAAGGAGCTGCGCAGTAATGTATAAGAATATGATACGACTAACCAGCGCGAAATGGTTGGACCTTGGGCATCCCGAGGCAATGCGGACTTCCAGTGCAAACCGATTTGGGCCTCTCGCCGTGGGCATCGACGCTAAGGGTAATTCTTCAGGGGGGCTTTCCTTGGAAGAAGTGATCGAGAAGGGAAAAATGAGCCAAATTCATTAATCGAAAGGGTATCAAGAGCTAAGGGGAGGATTTAAGATGAGCATGAACAGGGAGGCTATCACGTACCTTGTTACGGGGGGCTGTGGCTTCGTAGGTTCTTACGTCATACGTGATTTACTCGAGGAGGGAGCAAAAGTAATTGTATACGACTTTAAAATTCATCAGGGATTGCTCAAAAAAATAGTGAATCAAGAAAGGCTAGAGGAGGTGATATTCGTCCAAGGTGAAATCTTAGATTTTTTTCATCTGATGAGCGTAATAAAAGCTCACAAAGTGAGGAGAATCATCCACCTGGCATCTCTCATGACGTTTGCGGCGGAGGAAAATCCACCCATGGCGATAGATGTGATCTCCAAAGGAACACTGAACGTGTTCGAGGCGGCCAGGATACTGGAGATTGAGAAGGTGGTATGGGCAAGCTCAATAGCGGTTTTTGGCGCGCACGGAAGCCATGAGGAAGAAGGGATAAGTAATGATACTCCTCACAGACCCAACACTATGTACGGTGCATGTAAATCCCTGAATGAGTATGTGGCTTCCGCTTATGTCGATAAGTACGGAATGGATATTGTTGGACTGAGATATACAGTGGCATATGGTCCTGGGAGAGTCGGAGCGAGTAAGAGCGCCTTTGCTACGGAGATGATTCGGAAGGGAGCTCTTCAAGAACCTCACGAAGTACCCTACAGCGATGACGCGATTGATTGGCAATATGTAGAGGATATCTCCCGGTTAACAGTGACTGTTAGCAAATCACAGAGAACGGAAACGAGGGTTTTCAATACAAGAGGAGATCTTCGACCAGTAAAGGAGGTGGTCGACTACATAAAGGGTTTGGTGCCCGGGGCTCAATTTACCCTAAAAAAAGGGACCTTTGGCATTTGTATGAACTTCGATACAACGCGATTGGAGGAGGAAATAGGGTTCGAGCCAAGATACCCTATGGAAAGGGGGGTTCTGAAAACCCTGAATGCGTTTCGAAGGGAAGCAGGCCTGGAGGAGGTGAAGGAATGAAGGCCGCCTTTTTGTACGGTCTGCGAGATATTAGAGTGGAGGAAGTAAGCGAGCCAGGGCCTGAGGATGGACAAGTATTGATAGCACCTCGGGTTGTGGGCATTTGCGGCTCGGATATGAATATGTATCGAAGAGGCCCAATGACCTCTCATCCTCTTGTGATTGGCCATGAGTGCTGCGGCCATATAGTCAAATTAGGCAAAGGGGTTACTGATTTCGAAGTGGGACAAAGGGTTGTGATTCAGCCAAACTGTGGTTGCGGAAACTGCCTTCTGTGCAGGATGGGCAGGGATAACCAATGCCCCAGTAGGATAAGTTTAGGGGTTACTGTTGATGGATGTTTTGCGGAATACGTAAAAGCACCGGCGAGATATGTCTGGCCTATGGCAGATGACATCTCCGATGAAGAAGGGGCCTTAGTGGAACCTCTCGCAGTAGCTGTCGGAGCGGTCAGAAGGATGGATAACCCGGCGGGAAGACGTGTCATGATCTTTGGTGCCGGCACGATAGGGCTCCTTGTGGCTCAACTACTTAAGCTAAATGGGGCAACGGTATTCCTCGCCGATCTAATCGAGAGGAACCTTTTGCTAGGGAAGCAGCTAGGCGCTGATGAAGTAATTAACGTAAGCAAATATGACCCCAAGGAAGGCGCAGTGTCACTAACGGGCGGGAAGGGAATAGATGTGGTTGTGGAAACTGCAGGCATAACTAAGACATTTGAGCAAGCCATCGAGATAGTCAACTCCGGGGGGAGGATCATACTAATTGGTCTTCCTCACGATGTGGCAAACATACCACCAGAAACTATTGTGCGAAAAGAGATTGAGATTTTTGGTTCTTTCATCTATTTCTATGAGGACTTTTACCGAGCTATGCAAATCATCAAAAAGGTAGAAATTAGTCCTTTAATCAGTCACAGGTTTCCCCTTGAGAATATTGGACAGGCTTTCAACATACTGGAGAAGGGGGAAGGGATTAAAGTGGTGATCAATCTAAAGAAGGAGGTAGGGTGAAATGGGAAAATGGAGGATTCCACCGGATGGTGGGCATATGGACAAGCCCAGCGGCATATATTTTCAGAATATGACTGGTCGCGAAATCAGGGAGAGGCTGAAGAAGAATGACATCATTATTATTCCCGTGGGCAGTACTGAGGCTCACGGAGATGGAGCCTGCTACGGTGAAGACACCTTCCTGGTCACCAGGATGGCCGAACTGGTAGCTCAAGAGACAGGCTGTACCGTTGCGCAGCCTATGTGGTATGGTTCACATCCCTGGTCGCACATGGGGATGCCTGGCACAATCGTAATCCCGGAGGAGTTGTTTACGGCGATGCTGAGGGCAATGATAGTCGGATTTTGGAATGCGGGTTTTCGGAAGCAAATCCTCATCAATGGACACGGGCAGGAGTATGTTATCCCCAATGCAATACATCAATTCGCAAAAAGGTATCAGGTCCCTTCAGTATTGGTCTTTGTCCACTGGCCTACAGTCATTGTGGATAAACTGAAGGATAAGGAACATGGGGGACCATTTGAAACACCCTTCAGGCATGCAGATGAGGCGGAGACCTCCTATTCTCTGGCCTTATTCCCGGAGATGATTAAGCTGGAAGATGCGGTAGACACAAAGCCCCAAGGATTTCTCCCCAAAGATAAGGCCCAGAGGCACATTGACGCCGGAGGGGATGTTTATCAAAGGCCCATACCCGGACATGCCCAGGTAGGATTGAGTGGTCTGGAGGTTAGTGTTTACCCGGAGGGAGTAATAGGAAAGCCGTCCTTAGCCGATGCCAGTAAGGCAAAGGAGGGCGTGGAAACTTTACTCGACTACATAGTTGAGTTACATGATGACATCCTGAAAACATTTCCTCCTGGAAAACTTCCACCAATTGACAAGGTAAGCCAACGGTCTATCGAGGAAATTGAAGAAGTTCTCAAGGGACCATTTAATGGGGGGCGTCATATATATACCATAGCATGAGGTGATGGTTGACTTTGAAGGGGCGTTCAGAGTACTAAATAAGGTCGGCCATGAGGGTTGTCTATCAGTTGGGCTAGAAGCGCATGTGGACGAGCCGGATAGGGGTGCACGTGAAAGCATTCAATACCAGGATAGTATATTATACGGAATAGGATTGAAATAGGGCGGTGTTCTTTGGCAAAATCTTGATATGACCGGAGTTTGGGGAAAAGACCGGCGAAGCCAGTATGATACTCAGGGAGGTAACCATAAAAAGATAACGATATGATCGTGAGGTAAATTCAATGAAAGCATTGGTTTATGAAGCGCCTGGAAAGGTGAGAATCAGGGACGTTGATAAGCCTGAAATTACATCTGATGAAGTATTGATCAAGACTAAATTTGCCACTCTCTGTGGTACCGATCAGAATATATTGGAAGGGAAATTTCCGGCTAAGGAGGGGGTTATTTTAGGCCATGAGGCCTCGGGGATCGTCGAGGACGTTGGTGGTAATGTACCGAATTTGCACCCTGGCGAGCCAGTGGTCTGCGCACCGTATTTAGTGTGCGGGAGATGTACATCCTGTCGGGCAGGTAGGTATAACGTGTGTACGGATAGAAAACACCTGGGCATAGAGGTTGATGGTTTGTTTGCGGAGTACTTCAAGCTTCCCGGCTATGCAGTCTACCCGGCCCCTGCAGGGATGAGTCTGGAAGAGGGGGCTTTGGTGGAGCCCGCCTCGGTTGCATACCATGCAGCGAGAAGGACCTCTCCCACCCCTTCGGATTCTGTAGTCATTTTTGGCGCGGGGCGCATAGGATTACTTGTCCTGCAAAGTGTTAAAGCATTCGGGTGCCAGAGGATAATTGTCGCAGAGGTGATTGATAGAAGGTTGCCGCTTGCAGAAAAGCTTGGTGCGCATAGAGTTGTCAACCCCCGAAACGAAAATCTTAAAGAAATTGTTAAAGAGGAAACTGACGGTAAGGGTGTCGATATAGTGATGGAGGCTGCGGGAATTCCACAGACAATAGCGGAGACTGTGGGGTTAGTCAGATCTGCCGGGAAGATTTGCCTCATTGGGATACCTGAGAAAACGGTGGAGTTCGACTTCATGACCTTGGTAAGAAGGGAGATAGAGATCGTAACTTCTGATGCGTCACTCCTCGGGTATGAGAGAACCCATGAGTTGGTGGCAAAGAGGATTATCGATGTAAGACCGTTGATCACACACACATTTCACTTTGAGGATATTATTAAGGCTTTTGAAGTGGCTAAGGGGCAAGAAGCCATCAAGGTTTTGATAGAGTTCCCTGATTAAAGGTCTTCGTATCTTCCAGGGTAAGCTTGATTCTATTAATTGCTGCCAGATGGAATCCATGTGGCAGAGGTACTAAGTAACTGTTGAGAGAGGGTAATGCTATGAGCATATTGACCATGAGGGAACCGGGGAAAAGGGTATTGGCCACAGGCGCTGAGGCCTTTGCAAGGGGAGGTCTTGAGGCCGGAATCGGTTTCTTCGCTACCTATCCCGGCACCCCTGCTTCCGGGGTGGGGGATAGCATTGCAGAAGTTCACAGGGAGCTCGAGGGTCTCTATTTTGAGTACAGCATGAATGAGAAGATCGCGACGGAGGGGGCAATTGGAGCCGCCTGGGGTGGGGTGCGTGCGATGGTGGCCATGAAGCTCGCCGGTTTCAACGTGGCTACAGATACGCTTTTCACCGTCACCAGGGGAGAGGTAAAGGGGTTGGTGATTGTTCATGGCTCGGACCCGGGGCAGCAGAGCTCGGGCACCGAGCAGGACAACCGCTTCTATGGTCCCTTCATGCATTTTCCCATACTCCAACCGAGCAGCGTGCAGGAGGCGAAGGACTTCGTCCTCAAGGCCTTTGAGATTTCGGAGAGGTTTGTGGTACCGGTTATTATCGATGCACCGAGCGCACTGCTGCACGGCTCAGGGGAACTTGAGCTGGGTGTTCTGCCGGAGGCCTTTCCGGCAACGGGGGAGCTGCAGCCCCATTTCGTAAAGACGCCTCACGATATCAATTTGGGAAGGCCCGGCAGGCACAGGGTTATGCTCATGAGGGAGGCGGAGGTTCGAGAGTATGTTGCGAACAATGATCTGAACAGGGTAGTCGAAGGTGATGCCGACTGGGGTATCATTACCTGCGGTATGGCCTTTGGCTACACGATGGAAGCCCTGAATATCCTTGGGATCGAGAATGTGCCAGTCCTCAAGCTCGGTATGGTCCATCCGCTTGCACCGGAGTCCGTCGGCACATTCATGAAAGGCCTCAAGAGGGTCATTATCATTGAGGAGGGGGAAGGCTTTCTGGAGGGACAGATCAAGGCAATGGCCTACGATCTTAGGCTCAGTGTACCCCTGATAGGTAAGGAGTGGTTCTCGCCCGTGGGGATGTTATCGCCATCGAGGGTTGCCGTGGAGCTGAGTAAGGGTTTGGGAGTGCCCCTCTCGGGGCAGTTCGAACATCTTCCGCTCGAATTCATCGAAGACACCGAAAGGCTGGCGGGCTCACTCGCCTTCCCGAGTGGGGGGAGCATACCCATGCCCCTCTTTGAAGCCCCACGAAGGGTCCGGACCTTCTGCGTGGGATGTCCGCATCGGCCAGTTGCCTACGGCATCAAGAAGGCCACCAAGGGGAAACATGTTATCGGTACGGACATCGGGTGCTATGCAATGATGGAGGGTCCTCCCTTCCACCTGGGAGACTTTAAGATCTGCATGGGGGGTGGTATCGGTTCTGCCCAAGGTCTGAGCCGCAAAGTCCAAGATACTCCGGTGATAGCATTCATAGGTGATTCCACCCTATTTCATGCCGGGTTGCCGTCGGTGCTGAATGCCGCCTACTATGATGCAAATGTGCTGCTTATCGTTTTAGATAATAGGTGGACGGCCATGACTGGCCACCAGCCTACCCCAGCCACACAGGAGACGCCTGATGGGGAACCCATGAGACACGTGGATATCGCCAAACTTCTCAGGGCCCTGGGGGTGAAGTGGGTCAAAGAAGTGAATCCCTTCAAACCGGACAAGGTGGAGGCATTGGTAAAACAGGCTCTCAAGAAGCCCGGATTCAAGGCAATTGTGACAAAAGGTGAGTGCACTTTACAGAAGGGGAGAAGGGACAGAATTCTGAAGGTAGAACCAGAGGTTACCTATCAGATTGAGGCCGAAAAATGCAAGATGTGTGACATATGCTTTGCTGACTTCGGTTGCCCTGCCATCGTGCTCGGCCAAGGGGAGGATGGCTCCGACATGTATCAAATAGACCCGGGCCTGTGCACCCAGTGCGGCGCGTGTGCACATGTGTGTCCTTTTGATGCTATCGTGGCCAGGGAAGGCCAGAGGGGAAAGTGATGAAACACTTTAATATCATTATCTGTGGAGTCGGGGGTACCGGCGTAATAGGTTTAGGCGAGTTGCTTCGGAAGGCAGCCATGCTCGAAGGCAATAGGGTACTTGGAACCGAATCAAGGGGGTCGGGCCAAAGAGGTGGGCCTGCCACTGCCTCTGTTAGATTTACAACCCTGGATGAGAACGAGGAGTATAATGATCATACAACCCTATGGGCGGGCTCTGTGGGGGCTGGTGGCGCTGACCTAATGATTGCTACCGAGGCTGCAGAGGCGCTCCGGAATGCGCACTATTTATCGGAGCATTCAAGGGTTGTCTTAAATACCTTCACCCTCAAGCCTACCCAGACGAGGCAGGAAATAAAGGCAAAGAGCCTGAAATACCCTTCCGTTGAAGAAGTCGTCGCCATGCTCCACCAACTAACCCCCCACGTCCATGTCTTTAACGCCAGCGAGATGAGCATGCAACACTTCGGCTCCTACCGCACGACCAATCCCGTCCTGGTAGGTCTGGCACTTGCCAGGGACCTGCTGCCGTTGAAAAAGGATACCGTGAAAAGCTTGCTGAAAGGAGTGGCAAAGGACGCCTTGGAATTAGGTTTCCAAAGCGAGGGCGGTTCCAAATCCAACCAAGGGTCCAGCTAGGGAAGTCCGACCTTCTTCCCTCCCCTTATTGGATTACGTCATTCCTTTGGTTAATTCTAAGGCAAATTAATAGAATTGGTACCCTCCAAGAGTTGTTTCTGTCAGGAAATGACCATCGGGGCTAGAAGAGCCTCTTTGCCTGTATGGCCAACTCCCCTCGGAAGTCAGGATGGGCTATGGCAATGAGTTCTTCAGCTCGCTGCCTGCGAGACTTCCCTAAAAGTTTAGCAATGCCGTATTCGGTTACGACATAGTCGACAAATGTCCAGGGCAGACTTACGATGGTCCCCGGCTCAAGGCTGGACACAATACGTGAGATGGTACCCTTGGAGGCAGTGGAGCGGAGGACAGCAATAGAACATCCCCCCTTGGACAGGACAGAGCCTATGCCGAAATCGACCTGGCCCCCTGCCCCACCGAACATACGCGTTCCTATAGAATCCGCCGCGATTTGACCAGCAAGATCGATGGCGAGGATGCCGTTAATGGCTACCATTCGGTCGTTAGAGGCAATCACTCGAATGTCGTTAACATAAGAGCTGTTCCGAACCTCGAAGACCGGATTACCTTCGATGAAGGAAATATCCTCTTCCCTCTCAACCCATCTGAAACCTGAGGAAACAGCCTTACCCGGATGAAAGTTCTTGCACCTTCCCGTGGCAATGCCCCGCCTGATGAGGTCAAGAAACCCGGGGCCGATGATGGGAGAGTGTATGCCAAGGTCTCGCTTGTCATCGAAAGTTCCCAGGCCGGGAAGAGATGCGGCCAGACCAGGACCGAGCTCAAGGGTGTCACCATCACAAACGAGTGTAGATATGTATTTTGCTACCCGCTTATCATTCTGGTCTTGCTTCTGTTGGGGTTCCTGAATAGGGACCGGGATGTGCTCAACGAAGTAATCGATATCAGAAACATGAATAAAATTGTCTCCAGGGGTTCGTACTCTCATGGCAGGGTTGTCACATACCTCTGCAAGTACCTTCTTGGCTCTGCTCGTATAATCCTTTTTATGAGAGAGGTACAAACCAAAACTACAAAGGCCATTCTCGTCGGGCGGGGAGACCACAATCATAACCACGTCTATGTCTTGGGCCTTTCGGCGAGCATCATGCTCACCCTTGAAGCGAAGGCCGTAGAGGAAAGGTATGAGATCAAGCCCCTTTTCGTTCATGAATTTGGCGCCAAAACTCGCGGGCTGAGTATCCATGATGATATTGAACGCATCGCCCACGTCCCCGCCAAGCCAACCGAGGTCAAATCGAGGCATACGAAGCAACACGTTAACGTTTTTCAGCTCATCCTCCCGATTCATGAGGGCTCTGGATAGGGCTTGAGCCTCAGTAGCTACGGGAATAACCACGGTATCCCCAGATTCTATGATCTTAACCGCTTCCTCCGGGGACACACATTTCGCCTTATATTCGTCTTGCCAGCTCACAATAGAGCTCCCTCCTTTTCCCACAAATTGCATTGTCTACCGGCTCCAGTGCCTAAGATATGAGGAAGTGTTCTCCCTTGTCAAGACAAGAATGACTCCCTGATCCACCATCAAGGCATCATCTGCGGCATTGCCTTCGATCGCTCCTCCTTGCGGCGTATTGCTCCATACACCTCAGTCGTCGCTCCTTGGCGCCTTGCATCTAATGCCTTCCTGGTTATCAGGAATACTCCATAACCTGCTGATTTCAGTTTTAATACCTACCGAGTTTAGGCACTGCCGGTGTGCGCGGTACTGCAGTGCTGCGGTTTGAAGGATGGAATTATTCTCGGGAATGAGGGGCGTCCTCCCGAAAGTCCGGAAACTCCAGAGATTCTCAGCGTTGAAAGCATTGATTCTTTCTGCTACATTGTCCCAGGGAGAAAGGATCGGTTATAATTTGAGGAAGGTATCCTTAGGATCAGGTGGTCCCTGAAGTAAAAGCAGGAGTTTTTGGGGGTGGCGAAGGTGAACTTGGTGATGGCCAACAGTGGGTCGTCCCCTATTTCAAAAGAAGACACTCGAATATGGAGGTAAAGCATGAGTTTACGCAATGAGGATCGCAAAGAATCGCTTCCGTATGGGGCCGGAGAGATATCGGTCCGGATCCCCGAGAAGAATTACCTGGAGACCATA
>SMTZ1_10003582_pt1 | contig 15587 bp, 14 predicted proteins | sample DeeMarSWOR136_30_FD_25667 | JGI IMG/M metagenome (IMG submission 25667)
ATGCTACTTGTTCGTTACGCTGACGTTCTCATAATGCATGGTGCTGACGGGTGGACGCTTCTTCCGAACGTGGTGCTGCGGCAGAACATTTACACTGACCCACGTAAACCCGTTGCTGTAGAGCCTGGCTTGAAGGTGCTCGGTACACCAGACGAGGATTCACCTGTGTTTTTCACAACGAACTTTGCGTTGACGTATTACACTGTGGCTTCGGACATTGAGAACTCCAAGACTAACGCTTACTTAATTGTGGTGGACACTGAAGGCATGTCAGTGGACAGCGGCGTTGCAGGGCGCAAACTGACAGCGGAAAAAGTAGCAGACGCCATAAAAGATACGGGCATAGAAAGCAAAGTTAAGCACAGGAAACTCATAATTCCAGGGAAAGCGTCGAGGATAAGCGGGGAAATCGAAGAGCTCAGCGGCTGGAAGGTTCAAGTGGGACCGCGTGATTCCTCAGAAATCCCCAAATACATCATAGATAAGTGGCAACCTTAACCCAATCTTCCCACTTTTAGTCCCTTTCGTTTTTGCTGTTTTCTCGGTTTTTAGAATTTGAGTTTGTTGTTCTCTGCGGAACTTACGCCATTTTATAAGGTTGAATTTGCTGCGTTTTTCTCTACCCCTCTATAGTTTCTGCATTGTATTTCTATTAGGATCCAAATATGATGGTAGCCTCTTTTACGCTCCGAAAAGTCTGTAGTCCCTATTTAAAGGCGGAAACTGTTACTTCAGCATAGTTTTGCAACAAAAACTTGCTTTACATTGATATTAAACTAAGCGTGTACTTGGTTCTGAACCTGTTTGTTTATTTTCGAAAGATTCCAGCTTAAAAAATATTATAAATGTTTTGAACATATTAGTCAAACATGTCAAAAGCAGTAGTTTTTGCAATAGCCTTCCTGCTTCTCTTTGTCGTAACTCTGGTGATACCTGCTCTACCTCCTGGGGAAATGATAAGTAGTTTAGTCGGAATTTCAGGAACAACATCTATTTTGGGAATTTCTGCCGTGGCCATTGTAAACGGTATAATAAACGGGCTCGTTTGGGGCATCATTGTTTTCATAATATACGTCTTGGTCCGCCCCGCTCCAAAAAGGAAAGAATTTCCTCCAATGATATCTCCCAGTTACCCGCCAGCACCTACACCCGCACCCACAGAAGCAACCACAGCCGTAACAATGTCAGCGAAACCTAAAGAAAAGCGTCAAGCCAAAGTTAAAAAAAGAAAGACCTACACTGCTTTAGATCAAGATATTGAGACAATCGAAGGAATAGGACCTACATACGGCAACAAACTTAGGAATTCAGGAGTCAGGGTTGTAGAAGACCTATTGAGGGCAGGCTCTACAAGAAGTAAGCGGCGAATTTTAGCGAACAAAGTCGGCGTGGCTCCTGCGACATTGCTTAAGTGGGTTTATCGAGCGGACTTCTTCCGCATAAGGGGAATAGGAACGCAATATTCTTCCCTCTTGGAGTCGGCGGGAGTCAATACGGTGACAGATCTCTCAAGGAGAAACCCAAAAAACCTGTATGCAAAACTAGGAGAAATCAACAGGAAAAAGAATCTGGTTAGACGAATACCGCCGTATAGAACGATTCAACGATGGATAAAGAGCGCAAAAAACCTGAAACGCATAGTGGAAGACTAAATCTCCAATACTGAACTTGCTGCATGCAAGACAGCCCAATTTTATATGTTATAACATCTTCCGCATGAAGAGTAGATGTTAGAGGTTTGCTCAAGGTGTGGTTGTTTGAGCCTTGCCGCCTGTGACGGGTGCAGGTGTCTATCCAACCGGTTCAGAAGTTGAAGGTTGCCCACCTGTCGGCTGCTGAGCGCCTGTTCCGGTTTTTTCCTCCGTAGCGGTCGTAGTCGTCTCTGCAGGTGGGTTTTCAGGAGTTGAAGGCTGCTTTGTAGCTGCAGTTTTTTCAGGTTCTGGCTTAGGTTTAGGAGTGCTGGGTAGTATCTGTATTTTCTCCGCCATTGGATGCAGCAGGTCCGGCGGCGGGTAAGGCGTGTTTAGAATCGAGGCTAGCATGTAGATTGAGTTGAAAACGTGCTGGTAGACTGTGAAGAGGATTTGGGGAATTTTGGTTTTTGGGTTCGCTTCCAACTTTTTCTGAATATCCGCTGTGGCACCTTCCAAAGTTACGCTGCCTAAGGTTGAATATTTAACAATGTTTGGCTTGGTAGTTATAAGCAGGTTGAAGTTAAGCGCAACTTGGTTGCCGCTCCTTTTCTCTTCCTCAATTTTGGCGTTCACATCGAAAAAAAGCTCTTCTGTAGGCAAAATCGGGGATGTTCTTTCAGCTTGAAGGCTGTTTATGCGAATGGAAACGATGACGCCTGTAACAGAATATTTCGGGCAGATTATTGATTCCCCTACTTTATTTTAACTATTTCATATTTAACCTTTGTAGATGCTGAAATCACTGTCCTCTGCCCGAAGGAAAGCGAAATCTCCTTATTTACCGCTGGAATCGCTGTAAAAGGCAGGAACTGAAAGTTCTGTAGCAAACTTGAATGCTTCCTCTCCAGGCAAGCCGCTTTTAGCACGCACCACTATCTTTCGGGGAATGTCATCTTCAATGTAAACGATGTAGTCAATCTTCTTTCCTAAACCAAGGCGCTCAAGCTGCTGAACCGTAGCCTTGAACTTATCCATATCCTGAATTTTATCGCCGATTTTTTCAATTGCTTCAAACAGCACTTCAGCCTGTCCCTGTTCTGTAGATGAAAGCATAACGTCACCTGACTGAATCCAAGCGGAAGACTGGCTTTTCTTTCCTTTTCCCTTTTTTTTCTCAGCGCTTCCAGAAGCTTTCTTTTTTGCTCCTCCCAAGCTCTTCTGAAGAGCCGCCGAATTCTTGTACCATTCCTCGTTCTTGTGAGTATCTTCACAACTTCGCAGTAGTGACCCTAACCATTGGCTGTAATCCTCGTATAACATTCTGTACTGGTCCAACTGGTCTGCTAGGTAATCGCCTAGTTCTTTCAACGTAGCGAAAGTGCGAATCTCAGTTCCCACAGCATTACCCCCTTATGTTTTTCAGTGTTCATCCCATGAGCCCAAATCACCGTATCATCGATGTAGCACTTCTACACTGCTGTTTTTGAACAACAGCAAAGGCTATTTTTGAGCTACAGCCTCCAATGCCGCCAGCGCTCCAGAGATTTTTTGGATTTCTTTAGTTACGGCTGATAAAAACTTGATTCTTTTCTCAATCTTGCGTTTTTGCATGCTCGTCAGACTTTTAAATTTTGGCATTACGTCCTTAATTACCATAATCATGAGGTCACGATTCCTTTCCTCAGTCAAGTTCTTCAGTTCCATATGCCCGTCTTCATGCAGCAAGGCTAAGTGCCCTGTGGGGTCAATGTACGCTTTCATGATGTTTCCAGCTTCAGCAGGAAGCGCTGACGTAGAAACAGGCATAGATGTGGTCAAAGGCTGCATAAGTTTGAGGAGTGATGTGAAGAACTCTGTGACCAAAAGTTTCTCTTCAGAAGCCAATTCGCTTATTTGGCCTACGTCGTCTGCCATACTTTTCAGCGCGGCTGCTAGCTCTTGGATGGACGTTTCGTAATCGGTGCTCGGTTTTGGTTCTGTGATAATTACGTTTGTTTTCTGTTCAACGGTATTTTCTTGGCTCAAGGTTTCTCAATCCATGTTTATGGTTTTCGGGTGAAAAAAGCGCTTGTACGTTTCAAGATTTACACACATGAGGATTTAGATTTGCGTGTTTTCTGCGGAGGTTGGATGGGTAGGCGGCGACAGTAGGTCATATAACAAGTCGTAATACACAATATTTATATTCGTTCCAAAGGTCAATAAATACGCTAGAGGCGACGCTCTCGTGAGTTATAAACACCAAGGACTAAAAGACGGATCCGAAGTCAGCAGAGTTGAAGAAGTCTCATCTCTAAGACGAGACAAATTCAAAGTAACCGTGTCCCTAAACAAAGAGCGCCCCATGTCTAAATCACCTTTATACGACAGATACGACATTCAACGATATGACCTGCATCCAAACTACAGCTTCGCGCACCTCGAAGACATGATTCCAAAAAACACTCCCTACTACATCGACAGCGGCAACCACTACGTAGAACGCATAGTACGCGCCCTCTACTACTTCAAACAGTGCTCTCTGATAGGTCCCTCGGGAACAGGCAAAACCCACATCGTCTACCTCGTCGCGGAACTATGCGGCTTACCAGTTTGGGAGGTAAACTGCGGGCTCCAAACATCCTCATACGACCTCATCGGGCGTTTCATAGGTCTCGGAAAAGAAAACTGGGTTGACGGCTTACTAACACAGTGGCTCAGGAAAGGCGGAATAATGTACCTCGACGAAGCCAACATGATGAAACAAGACGTAGCCACAAGACTAAACCCTGTCTTAGATACACGTGGACATTTGGTGCTTAACGAAAAAGATAATGAAGTGATAGAGCGACACCAATACGGATACCTAGTCATCAGCATGAACCCGTATTCAGCGGAATTCGCAGGAACCAAACCGTTAAACGCAGCTATGAGACGACGCATGGCCGTGTGGATAAACTTTGACTACACCAGCGTCGGCGAAAAAATCTCGCCTGTCGAAGTGGAAATGCTCAGAAAAAGGTCAAAGGTCACTGAAGAAACAGCCTATAAAGTGGTTCAAGCAGGCGCAGAACTACGCAGGCAATACAAAGCCGGAGATCTGCCCTATGGTCCATCTTTAGGCGACCTGATAAACTGGGCTACGCTTATACATGACGGAAACACCGCTAATGTTGCGGCAGAAGAAACAATAATCGCGTTGACCAGCGACAACGCAGAAGTCCAAGCCGACGTCAGACGGGTCGTGGAGTCGGTTTTCAACAAACCGCAGGGCCCCTAGTACACAAAACTTTCAAGGGTCTTTCTAATGGGATTTCTTGAATATGCGTGGAATGTTTCTCTCCAGAAAGACAATTTGAAATTGAAGATAGTTCTGGATCCTCTTCTCAACCAGCCTACTTTTAAGTCCGATACCGTCGGGTTTACCGCAAATTTGCCCACTGCTCATCTCTTGGATGACGACTACGTTTCCTTTCTAGGACACACTTTTCCCTCGGACACTGATGGAAAAGCGAAAGTTGGGAGACTATTCAGAGCTGCAGTGTTACACTTAACCGCACACACGCTTTTACCCTTGCCTAACGATAAAATTGCCCCACAGCTTTCATCAGAATCTAAAATCAACGTTTTCGCGCAATCTCTTGTCAGCAACGTTCTAGTTAACGCTTATATTCAAAAATTGCGCCAGGACAGACTTGCTGATTTAGCATATGCAAACTCGTTAGCCTTTTCAAAAATCAAACCCGCTGAGAGAATTTTGACTCCAGCAACGAGAATTATGACCGCTCTGCTTTCAATAGTCAACATGGGCACAGTTAAAGGATCTCTCTCTCCTGAGACGGAAAAAACAGTGAACGAGTTGATCGCTAAGCTGATGACCCTTAAAGATGCGTTTACGGCTTCACTTGCAGGCACCCCAGTCAACGTGGAAGAAATGTTTGATAAAAACGTAGAAAGCATCACCAAAGCCTTAGAACCATTCGGTCCATTCTTGGAAGCACCATCCTTGCCGTACATGGAACAGACAGGATTATGCAGCATTTATACCGAAACGGAAACGCTCTCAGATTTTGAAGGTGAACGCGTTTTCCGAAAGTCCCTTGAAACTCTAGGCGGAACAGTGCCTTTGGAAGGTGGTGTTGAATCATGCTGGAAAAGAGAGCAGGGAGTCGAAGCTTTGCAAGCTTTTGATTCTGAGCAGCATCAAGAACTCAAGAAAGAGAAAATTCTCAATAGGATCAACCAATATGTTGAAGGGACCCGATTCAAATCAATAACCTTTCCTGACGAAGATTATACGCAGTATATGCGGGCGAGGGTTCTTCTTCAAGGGGGCAGTCGAAGACTTTTAGACAGCTTGAGAGTCGCCCAAGACGCCTTGGATGAAGATCCTGGCAAAGAGATGGGTCAACTGGACATGACGGCTGTGATTCAGGCTATTTCAAGTCAGAAACCAGTGACCGACGTTTTCTGTAAGGATGAATATCTTAGTAAAAGCTTTGCTTGGTCTATACTTTTCGATGCGAGTTCTAGCATGCAAGTGAAAGGTGAAAAGGCAAGGTCTCTGGCAATTTGTGTTGCTGAAGCGACAAAAGAGTTGCTGATGGACCCGGGGTCATGGACGTTTTTTGCTTTCAGCGACAAGTTCTACGTATTGAAAGACAGCACCGAAGCCTATACGAGGAAAGTGCGCGCCAGAATCGGAGGGCTCAAATTCGGAGGTTTGACCTATATGCCCGACGCTATCCAACTTGCAGGGAAAATTTTGTCTCACAGATATGATGAACAGCGAGTGCTGGTCGTAATTTCTGATGGGTGGCCATACGGTTATCAGGGCATATATAATGCATTAAAGGAAAGCACCGACAATTTGCTCAAGAAAGGCGTAATAATCATTGGAATAGGTGTGGAAACAGACAGAATGGGCGTCTTCTTCAAGCTGAACGCCGAAGTTTATACTCAAAAAGACCTAATTAAGCGGTTCTCCAACATATTCGTGAATGCTTCCGCAGCCGCGCTTGAGGCTTAAAGCGGAAATTGTCATCAACGGTTGAATCGGAGAAAGTGTATTTCTGATTCAGATTTCAAGGTCATAATTATAAAATATATATTCAGTCAGAATCAGTCACTGCAATTCGGATTTGGAATCAAAAGGTGAAACTGTCGTATGGAACTAGCAATGGAAAAACCTAATGATTTAATAAAAGTTTACGACGAAAACCATGAAGCATGGAAATTCGTCAAAAAGGACAAAAGTTTCACCAAACAATTATCAACAATAGAAGAAACCTTGTCAAGGTTCGGACTGCTAAAGAACGAAATCAAGGTATACCTTTGCCTTGCAAGGTCCGGGGAAAAGAAAGCAAGCGAAATAGCCGAAGCAATCTCGCTTCACAGAACTGAAACATACCGAATACTGCGGGATTTGGAAAAAAAGGGCATACTCTTCTCAGTTTTTGAAAAACCTTTAAAATTCACAGCTGTACCGCTGGACAAAGCTATAGATTTGCTCGTAGACGCCCAGAAAATGAGGATTAAACTTTTGGAGAAGGAAAAGGAAAATCTCGTGGAACTCTGGTTATCAATACCTCAGCCACGGGTTGAGAACGAGAAGAAAGAGCTCTTTCAAATGTTGCAAGGTGAACAGCAGGTAGCTCTTAAGGCTGATGAACTGCTCAAAAGAACAAAAAAAGAAATTCAAATTTTCGCTCCAGACTACTATTTGGCCCAACTATACTACACTGATTTCACTGACAAGCTGAAAAACAAACTGGGCAAACTTGACATCACATTACTCATCGAAAACTCGCCAAAAAGCGTTTTCTTCATGGAAAAAATACAGTGGCCGAAACAAAAATATCGCCTGGTGAAAGCACAGAAACTCCCATGCTTCATGATTTCGGATCGAAAAGAGTTGCTAATTGCCTTCCACGAAACCCATGCGAAACAGGCAAGCGAAAAAAAGAAAGATCGGACAGCAGCGATTTGGACAAACTACAACGCTTTCGTTTGGACCTTGCAAATGCTGTTTTCTAAGCTGCTGGAAACAGGAAACGGCAGCTCATGAATCACACGTTCAAGGCCAAGCCTATTAGGCGTCACTCTTCAAAACTTCGTTCACGTTTTGCCGTGAAATCTTTTGATTAACATATCGTCTAATTAGGAAAAACAAAACTACAAGCACCACTATCACAATCGCGCTCAGGATTAACGCTGAAACAATGAAATTGTAGGCTGAAAGCCAGTTGCTGTTGTTCTCGACGCTGACTTTTGCTGCATAGAAATCATATTTCCCTTGACCAATTGAGTTTGTCCAACCTGCCATAACAAACTCGTTTTCTGCAACTTCCAATACTGCGTAAGCTTCTTCAAACTCAGTTCTGCCTACTGTGCAGCTCCATAGAACGGTGCCCGAGTCGTCGACTTTGAAGAGCCAAAAGTCTCTTTCGCCTTTCCCAAACGAGAAAGAGCAGCCGCCCACCAGGTACCCTCCATAATTCGAAACCATAACGCAATTGGGGGTGTCAAATCTCTTGCCGCCCACTGTTTTATCCCATATTAAATTACCGTTTGAATCAACTTTTATTATCCAGGCATCGCTTTCGCCTTCTCCCTTTGAAAGCGTATCGCCGGTAGCTACGTATCCATCCGCCGTTTCCGCTATTGCGTAGATTTTGTCGCTTTGTGCTCCACCATAGGTTTTGTTCCAAGCCATGTTTCCTGAAGCATCAATTTTCAGAAGCAGAAAGTCGTAGTCTCCATCGCCCATAGAATTCGTGTAGCCTGCTACAACGTAGTGGTTGCCCCCAGTCGATGCAATTGCTCTTCCCGCATCTTCCATTGCGCCTCCATAGGTTTTGTTCCAGACTTCATTGCCATTAACATCCGTTTTGACAACCCAAACTTCTGAGTCATTGCCGAACGAATGTGTTAAACCCACAAGCACGAAGCCATCCTGCGTCTCCAATGCAGAAAAAAGTTTGTCAACTTTTTCTCCGCCTAAAGTGATGTTCCAACTCGAATTTCCTTCATCATCAACTCTTACCACGTATCCGTCCGTGTCTCCTGAAGGCAGAAACACGTTTCCAACGAGCAAAAAGCCGTCGTTCAAGTCAAGAACATACCTGAATTCACTGCTTGCGCCTTCGAAAAATGTTTGGTTCCAAAGCGCTTTCCCATCGTGATCAAGCTTTAAAAGCCAAGCTACCGTCTTATCTTGTTTGAATGAAGTAGAAGAGCCAACCACTAAAAAGCCATCTGCCACGTTTGCTGCGTAAAAGGCTCTGTCGTCACCTGCTTCGCCGTAAGTTCTTTCCCAAAGCACGTTTGCCTCCAGAAGATTTAACGTATCAGAATTTGATGTTGCTGAAACGGTGAAGTTCATGATAACGTTGAAATTCGAAGTTAATAGGATGTTTATCGCCAATAGCAGAAAAAATAGTGCGTTTTTTCTTTTTCCTCCTCGCATTCCACCGCGTTTTCTCCTTGATAAAGTGTACCCTGCTTTAGCGTATATTTGATGAGAAATAGACTTTGGATGTAGCTGTATTTATCCTTATGGAAAAGCTAGGCGGGGAATAAGTAGTCAATGCGGTTTTTTCACACTACATATTGAACGATTTTTTTTTGCGGGTCGACTTTGTCTTTAGCGTGTTTCAGTAGCCAGTCAGAAAGCTTCTCACAGCTGTTGGGGTCGCAGGATAAGCTCTTTTTTTTCGGGTTCCAAAACAGGCAGGTAGAGCAGGGAATTTTCGCGTCGCTTTCCATTTTCATCGTGGCTATGTCAAGCTCTAAAATTGATTTATGACTTATGAATTATAACTAATGGTTACTCATAATGATTGTAGATACACTCACAAGCAGTGGCAATCAGCCAGTCCTATTGCCGTGAAAATTCACTCTACACTTGGGTACACGTTACGTTTGCTTTGGTGAGTATATAACGCAAGTCGTGGCTGTGCACCGAAACCAACATTGGGTCATCTGGGTTCGTGGTTTCAGCCGTGAACGATATGGCGTACGCGCCATTTCCGTAATCAGTAATACTTGGCGACGCGACTTGAACCCATTCTTCAGGCGAAAGAGAGCCGTCTTGTTCGTAGTAAACTGTGAAGTTTTGCGCCAGAGCGGGCTTGCCTTCGTTGAGAATAGTGCAGGTTAGACTGACTTGTTTCTGCGACCCCGTCAGCAACGTGTAGTATCCGTTCACGTCAATCTCTGAGGTTACGTTTATTGCATATTCGGAATAGTGGGTTGCCGAAGTTCCAGACGCATTCAAGACGAGGTTGACGTATGCACTTGAGATTCCTCGCCCGCTGGAATCCCAAGAAATCCAGACGCCATCTTGATAGGGAGTCATGTTGAGGGGAGTGGAGTCCATTTTGACAATTGCGTTAAACGAATGGCTGTTAACCACGGTTTCGAATTGATTCAAATTTGCTACTAAAACATCCGTGAAGCCGCCGTTCGAGATGTTAGATAGCGCGCTTATGACTGTATGCGTTACACCCAGCTTGTGCGCTGAGAAAGCTGGATCTGCTCGCGCCTCATACGCTGCCGCGTTCTTTTGGATTTCAGAGACGTAGAGCGCTGCGGAAAGTAGCAGCAGAGTTACTACAAGAGAGGCTATGATGAGTACTTGCCCGGAATCGCTACGGTTCGAATGGCGAGTTTTCATGCTAATCTACCTCTGCAAGTTGTAATCTGATGATGTAGACGGCGTAGTTGCTGCTTGTGCTTGCACACACGTAATCCACCGCCACAATTCTGTCGTTGACAGCGTTTCCACTGGTTATCGGGATGTCGTTAATGCGTGTCATGTTTTCATCGAAAATAGTGAGGTTAAACCACACCATAGGCGACAGCGAGGATTGGATGCAGCTTTTGAGGTTTATCCAGCTTTCGTTGCCGATTAAACTGGCTAAGTGTCCATCGCGGTCTAGGCTCATGAGAATGTTATGTGCTGTCGAAGAAAGAATATCGGTCGAGTCGCTTGAATGCTCTTGTACTGCTGGGATTAGCGTGAGCGATGAAAGCAGCAAGATTGAGGCAAAGAATGCTTCAATTATGCGTATTTGCCCCTTGTTGTCTTTCAGCAGCCTCACTGGATCACGTCTCCGAAGCTAAGCGTCAGCTTGTAGAGTGTTCCTTTGACGAGTACGGTGTAGACGAACACGTTTTTTTCCGAGTTTTTAAAGTCTGCTCCAAAATCCAGCGGGATGTCGGGATACGCGGTCCATTCTACAAAAGAGGTAGTGCCGTTGAGACCGGAAATGACGAGGATTGTGGGGCTTTTGTCCACGAACTCTGGTATGGAATAGGTGGTAGCTGAAGTCGATGTGAGGTTTGACTGGTAAGCGTACGAGAAGGCATAGCCATGCTCAATAGTTACATCAGGGAAATTCTCTTCCAAGCTTAGCGTATAATTCAGCGGGCTTAGCCCCAGAAAAGTGTGGTTAGGTGACGGCTCCTGCGACAAATGCGCAAAAGAATAGGCTTCATAGGCGGTTATTCTGTCGTCAAACGTGGCTCGAGCGAAAACGACGAGGAGTGCAGGTCCATTAGAGGCGTTTGGTATTTGAACCGTTACGTAGCCGACACCAGAACTAGACGTTGTATTAGAGACATCACTCACGAAATCTTTTGCGACAACGTAACACTGCAGCGCCGCGCTAGTTGGTCCTGAGGCTTGACTGACTGAAATCTCTAACGTGTAGGCTGTTTCGTCTCCTATGCTGCTACTGGCGGAAAGCGTGGCGGTTATTGAAAGCATCTGAGAAACCGATATTCCCAACGCGATGTTGTTCAGTCTCGCCGCCATAGATGCTTGAGCGTAGGACAGCCCATAGCTGTTTTGACTGTTCAGCCTGCTGATTTTGTCAATGTCAAGCGCATATAAGTATGAAGAATCGCTGTCAGATAGACCAAAGCTGTTGGGAACCGCGCCGATTGAGCCCCAATCTACAGGCGTTCCATAGCTTGTTACTAAGTGTTCAGCTATGTTTCTAAGATAGGCATCCTTATTCAGGTCTTCCATACTGTTTATTCGATCCTGCATTGTTCCAGCCAAAGAAGCAGTTGCCAACAGCGCAACGGAAACTAGCAAGGAGCACGCGAAAAAAGTGTCGATGGAGATAGCGGGCATTCTGTTTCCTCCATCGTCAAGCCACTGGCGTTATGCCGAACATGATTGCAAGGAAGTGCTGGGACAGAATTAACGAAAAATACGCTGTTGTAGCCAGCATGGCTGAGTACTGGAAGCCCGCGCCAAAGTTGCCTTCGCTTATCTTTCCGATGAAGAACCCTGAAATCCAACATTGCAGAATTATGCCCACCGAAAACAGGCTCATTTGTTCCTGCATGGCCACGAACGCAGCCGTGGAAAGACTGTCGCTGACAACCGTTGTCATCATGTACGTGGTTAAGGACACAATGGTGGTTGTTATTGCAATCAAGATGCTCCAGATGAAGGCGAGAATAATGTAAGGTTTCAGCATGGCACGCCTGTTAATTTGTAACTCGCGCTCTTTCTCGCTGTACTCGGAAAGTATTTCCAGCGACTGCGTTGAGTTTCCGCCGATTTCGATTGTTTCAACCATCATGGCAAAGTTTACAGTAACAAACCAGCTTCTTACCTTCTGACGCAGGTTGCTAAATGTTTTCCTTAGGGGAACACCCCACTCTATCTGGCTTCGCATTAGTTCCAAGAATGTTGAGAAGGGACCGTAATCTTTGCGTTTTGCGGCATGCACTATACTTTTCTCAGGAGAAAGTCCTATTTTCTGTGACTCAGTCACGTCCCTGATGAAACTAGGCATCGAATCTTCAGCGTTGTAGTTGACTTTGGCAATTCGGTAGTATTGAATGGCAGGCAGCAACGAAGCAACCACCAAACAGATTGTGACGATTTCTGGCAAGCCAATTGGACTCATCGACTCTAACAGCGATGGAACAAGAACAAAAACTACTAATACTGCTCCAACTGCCGCAGTAATGATTACTGCTTTCTTGTACAGGTCTTTCAAGTCTTCGAAAGCGCTTCTCTGCATGTTATGCGCTACCAAGATGAAGATTAAGGATAGCACTGGCATGAAAATGAACGCTACAATGTACGACATGATTGGTGTAATAGGCAGCGAAGCGCTCCCCATCATTTCTATCACATTTGTCGCTGAGAAAACAACGAAAAGAATGTACGTGCACAAGACAACAATCAGCATCACAGTGTATGCTTCAACTAACGTTGCGATTTTTTCAACGGAACGGGTGAGCGCGTTGTGTCTAAGTTCAAAAATTGCTTTCAGTTCGCTTTTCATGTAGTCAACTATTTTTCCGCCGCTTCTCACGGACGTGATGAAACCTCCTAAGAAGTTCCTGTAAAGTTTAGAATTGGTCTTCTCAGCACGCTGATACATAACAGTCAACGGGTCTTTTCCTAAAACTTCAACTTGTCTCACAACTTCATCTGCTTCCTTTCTGAAAGTCGGCAGGAACGACATTTTTCGCATTTTCTTCCAGCTGTCGTAAGGCGATACGCCACTTGCTGCCAGCAGAGTAAATATCATCACCACGAAAGGCAACTCATGCTCAATCTTTTCTTTCTCTTCACTAGCAGCTTTTGATAATAGACCGAAAATTTTGCCGACAAAACCGCCTGGAGCTTTCATTTCTTATTGCTCCTTTGCGGTTTCTTTGTCTGCCAAATTTGGCTCGTTAATTGAGCTGCTCAGGGCTTTATGTACGCTTCTGAAGTCACGGAGGTTCTTTTCCACCATCTTCAACAGAATCTGTTTCCGCCTCTCAAGCTCTTGGATGACCACGCTGAGCGGAACGTCGAGACTCTTGGCTATTTTTGTCAGCAAGTAACTCTGTTCGAGGTCTTGTTGAAACGTGTCTACTGCTGAGTTCCATACGAACACGTCATGAATGGCTTCGCTGGGGTTTATTTCTGAGACTCTTACGATTTTCCGTCTTGTACCCTTAGTGTCTAAGGATGTGAAGGAGCTTGGGGTTTTCACTTGCTTAACGACTATTACGCAGTTCATTAAGGGTATAATTCCCTTAGGGATATTCATGGGCGGCTGAGTCAAGCGTTTTATTACGGTTTCAACACTTTCCGCGTGCATTGTGCACATACCGCCGTGCCCAGTGGCCAAGGCTTGGAACAGCACGTAAGCCTCCTCGCCTCTGACTTCGCCCACGAGAATCAAGGCGGGACGGTGCCGCACAGCTGATTTGATGAGGTCATAAAGCGAAACTTCTCCTTCGCTTTCGCCTCCGAATCCTTCTCGGGCAATTGTTGATACCCAGTTTTCTTGAGGAAGGTTGATTTCAGCAACCTCTTCAACCGAAATGATCTTAAAGTCAGGTTTCACAAGGCACGCAATAGCGTTAAGCGCTGTTGTCTTTCCAGCACCTGTGGGGCCAACTATCATCACGGACATCTTGTTTTCCATCAGCATCCATAAGTAAGCGCCGATTGTCTCGTCGATTGTTTCGTTCATTATCAAGTCTACGATAGTGATGGGGTCTTCTCTGAACTTCCTGATAGTGAAGCTTGTTCCAGCAGGGGTTGTTTCTTTTCCGAATGACACGGCAAGCCTGTGCTTTCCCGGCAGAGTCAAGTCTACGATGGGGCGAGCTATGCTGACGTGCTTGCCCTGCCTGTGCACTATCCTTGTTATGAAATCGTCTAATTCTTCCTCGTCGCTGAAAACGATGTTTGTTCGTGTGTTTTCATATTTTCTATGCCACAGATAAACTGGCTTGTTAAGCCCTAAGCAACTGATGTCTTCAATGGAGGGATCGCATATCAAAGCGTCAATTTTTCCGTAACCAACCAAGTCTCTTTTAAGATAGTAGAGAATTTTTCTTAAACCGATTTGGTCTATTCCTTGAAAAGCCGTCGGGTGACCATCAATTATGCCGGGCAGTTGTCTGTTAAATGATTCTTCAAGAGTCTCGTCTGTCCGTGGGGCTTTCAATTCGTATTCCAAAATATTCTTCAACCGCTTGTATGATTTTCTCTCCTCCCTCGTCATGGTGAGTTCATCGACGACGTAGAAGTAGCTGCCGTCGGATTCATCTTGGAATATCCAAGCGTAGGAAAACGGCGGGTTAAGAGGATAACTTTCAATCTGCGTATGGCCTTCAGGTACACGACAGCCCTGAATGCCTAGATACCCAATCAGTTCTTCTTCGGAAATCTTTTCTTTTTCTTCATTTTTTTTCTTTCCAAACGCCATCTTAGTTTCCTCCCGAAAGAGTTAGCTTAACGCCTGAACTGTCCGAGTAGCATTCAAGGCTGGCTGCGCCTGAACCGCTTGTGTAAGTGCCTGAAGCAGCGACTTCCGACGGGATGTATGCAAGCGGCTCGCTTGAGATGGCAGTTGTTCCGAAGCCTGCTTCAACCCAAGTTTTAGCTGAGTCGTTTGCTATTTTAATCCAGTATCTTTGGTTTCCAATTAACTGGGGAATATTCAGGTGGAGAGTTGAAGTCAGGTTTTCCGCTGTTGCGTGTGAGATAAGTTCCAAGCTTTCAGTTGCGACGTATTCTGCTATGTTCGATAGCTGCTGCTTTTCAGCTTCGGCTTTCACGTTGACTGTTAAGAGGCCACATGCGGAGATAACTAGAGTGCCTACGATGATTGATGCGAATAAAGTGTAAACATAGCTTGGGATTATCGAAGGCACGTTCTACCTCACCCACCTCTCGATTGTGACGTTGCAGAGAACCATTTCAACATTGATTATCGCGCCGCTAGCGGTGCTTGAAACCGGAATGGAGACCTGCCCGCTGACGCCGTCTAGAACCGAAGTTACCCGCAAAGTTTCAGGCTCGTATGAAAGGTCGTAGGTTGTGGTTGTTATTTGCGTGGTAACGCATGACATTTTCAACGGAACCTTTCCGAACAGTGAGATTTTTTCTGACGAGTTCAAGTTAACTATGTAAATGCGCAAGTTAGTTACCGCCTT
>SMTZ1_10008619_pt1 | contig 15586 bp, 10 predicted proteins | sample DeeMarSWOR136_30_FD_25667 | JGI IMG/M metagenome (IMG submission 25667)
ATCCCAAGACCAAAGCCACAGTTTTAGCAGGCGAGATCGGCGGAGTTTATGAGGAGAAGGCAAAACAAACCTTACCCAAACTGAAAAAGCCTGTCATCGCCATGGTCGGCGGGGTGTTCGCACCCCAGGGCAAAAGAATGGGGCATGCCGGCGCAATAGTAGAAGGCGAAATGGGAACTGCCAAATCCAAACTCAAAGCCTTAGAACAGGGCGGAGCACATATTGCCAAGACATTTCTGGATATACCAAAGATTTTGAAGAAGTTGAAGATTTGAAACATAGATTTTATTACAGTGCTTGCCAGGTCCCCTGACCTGGCAAGGTGAAGATTTCCGTCGGGTCAGGGGACCCGACGGCCACATTAAAGAAGTAACAATAGATATGAATGAGATTCTGGCAAAAGAATATCGGGGGAAGACAATTGAAAATGTGCATTTTGGGGCGATTGCGGTCGTTGATTCAAAAGGGAAACTGATCTACTCTTTTGGCGATCCTTATTTTGTGACCTACCTCAGGTCTGCAGCTAAGCCCTTTCAGGCTATTCCTCTTTTAACTTCGGGTGTGGCGGAGGAGTTTGGACTTACTACTAAAGAGATTGCCATTGTCTGCGGTTCGCATAATGGCCAGAAAAAACATACTGAGGTTGTTAAATCTATTCTGAAAAAGATTGGTTTGTCCGAAAAGCATTTGCAATGCGGGGCACATATCCCACATTATTACACTATCAATAATATTCCCCCACCCAAAGGCGCAAAATTCAGGCCGATTCATAATAACTGCTCTGGAAAACATGCCGGAATTCTTGCTCTATCCGTTTATCACGGCTGGAATACGAAGAATTACCTGAGCCCTAAACATCCAGCTGAAAAAATCATCCTGGACGCTGTGTCTGAGATCTGCGAATACCCGAAAAGGAAAATCGGGATCGGAATTGACGGGTGCGGGGTTCCGGTTTTTGCCATGCCCCTTTATAACATGGCATTAGGTTTTTCCAGATTAATCACCCATCAGGGCAAGGATGAGAGAATCTCAAAAGCTTATGAGATAATAACTTCTGCCATGTCCAGATATCCTGAAATGGTCTCAGGATTCGGAAGGTTCGATTTAGCACTTGCCAAAGTGGGAAAAGGTAATATATTATCCAAGGCCGGAGTTGCGCTATACTGCCTGGGGCTTTTTGACAGAGGTTGGGGACTGGCTGCTAAGGTTATCGATGGTGCAAGAGTGGCCATCGGCCCTACTATCTGTGAGTCGCTAAGGCAATTAGGTGTTGTGAAAAAAGCTGATATGAAAAGATTCGGCGAATATGCTTTTCCTGTAATCAGAAATCATAAAGGGGATAAGGTGGGATTTATCCAACCGACCTTCAGATTAAAAAGGAGAAAATGATCGATGAAAGAGCAGATCGTAAAACTACTCCCTGAGATAAAAAAGATAAAAGATGCGAAACTAAAAGAGAAAGTAATCCTCACCTGGGAGCAAGGGATAAAAGAAGGTGGATGGAAAATAGAAGATCTGGAGAAGATTCCCTTCACCCTTTTGATAAAGGATCTGAAGATAAACCTTATTGAGCATACCCGCGCAGTTACCCACACTGCCTATGAGGTAGGCAAGGTCCTGGTAAAAAAGTATAATGATATGATAGGTATTGATCTGGATGTGCTTTTGGCTGGTGCGATTCTGCACGATGTTGGAAAGCTCATAGAGTACAAAGAAATCAAAGGCAGGTTCGTTAAATCGGAAAGAGGCAAACTTCTGCGGCATCCTTTTTCCGGTGCTAATCTGGCAGCCAAGTGCGGGCTACCAGAAGAGGTAGTTCACGTTATTGCGGTCCATTCCAAGGAAGGGGATTTAGGGGAAAGATCGGTTGAGGGGATAATAGTCTATCATGCTGATTACATTAATTTCGAGTCACTAGGCGGGAGAATATAATCCCATGTGATAGAAAGTTCATGAGAAGAGTCACCGTTTTAATCATATTCCTAATCTTATTAGTCTCCGCATTTATCAGTTGTGGAGAGAAAGAAACAGCTGTTCCACCTCCAGAGCTAAAGGACAGGATTGTGTATGTCTCTGAAGATGGCATCTGTACCATTAATCCAGATGGGACAGATCGAAAAGTCATAGTAACATCTGACAAAGGAGCACCTTTTTCCAATCCCAAGTGGTCACCAGAGAAAAAGTGGATTGCTTTTACCGGTCACGTGGGGAGACACAGAAAAATAATGTTAGCTAGATCTGATGGGTCTAAGCTGGATACTCTGGGTCTTATTAAAACATCGAAAAGCAAGAAGAGTAAGAAAGAATTTCCTGGCGTTCAAGTAGCTCGAGTGGAGCAAAAAGATTACGACATCGGCTTTGAATCCTGGTCTCCTGACGGTAAGTATCTTTTAACTTGTCCTTTTGTTGGCTTCGATATTAGCGCCTTTGGCCTAATGGGCAAAAAAGGGAAGGTGAAAGCTCAGATAGGTGGTAGTTCTCCTGATTTTTTGGGGAATGAGAAAATTGTGTATATCGTTTCTTATGGTGGTGTAACCACAGTGGGCATGGATATATACACTATTCCGCTTAATGGAGAAGAGAAACAAAACCTGACAAATGATGGTAAAGCGATTTATTACCGCCCGGTCTCTTCTGCTGCTGGTGATAGAATTGTATATGGATTTGGTAAGGCATCAGTAGATAATGAATTATGGATAATGAATTGTGATGGTTCTGATAGAAGAATGATAGCTTCACAAGTTAAGGATTTTGTGGGGGGACCACTAAACGTGATAAAGTTTTCTCCACAAGGAAGCAAGATTTTATTTCTTCCATACCACGGTGATAGAAGTAAGATTTATGTTATTAACGAGGATGGAACAGGGCTGCATACTGTGGTGAATGACATCGTGAATGCAGAAGGTGGTGCAGACTGGTCTCCGAATGGAGAGCAAATTATTTTCACTTCGATGAAAGATGGAAATGCTGAGCTGTATATCGTCAATGTTGAAGGGGCTGGTTTGAAAAGATTAACCAATAATAATATTAAAGACTGTTGTCCTGATTGGTGAAAAATGATAATATTGTATATTATAAATTAATGAGGAGGAGAGATGAGTTCCAAATCGAAACAAGCCACTTCAGGCGAACTGAGACAAGCTATTTTGACCCAGGATGAGATGCCCAAGAAATGGTATAACATCTTACCCGATCTTCCGGAGCCTCTTCCCCCGCCCCAGGACCCGGAGGAAGGTGAATCGAGAATCGAGCGGCTTCCCCAGATTCTTCTTGGCGAGTGTCTGAAACAGGAATTTGCCCAGGAGACATGGATTGACATCCCTGATGATCTCATGAAGCTCTATTCTCAGGCAGGCCGTCCCAGGCCACTTTTCAGGGCGGTGAATTTAGAAAAAAGATTGGGAACACCGGCTCATATGTATTATAAAGGTGAGTTTTTCAGCCCGACTGGAAGCCATAAAGTTAATACTGCCATTGCCCAGGCTTTTTATGCCCGGGAAGAGGGATATGAGAGGGTCACCACCGAGACCGGAGCTGGCCAGTGGGGAACTGCGCTCTCTTACGGTGCGTCCTTGGCTGGGCTCAAATGCACGGTTTTCTGGGTCAGGGCTGTTTATAGCTGGAAAAGCGATAGAAGGAATTTGATGGAATTGTTTGGCACAGATGTCCATGCCTCACCCAGTTCAGCTACTGAATTCGGACGCTCCCTATATGAAAAGAACAACAATCATCCGGGATCTCTGGGCATTGCCATTTCCGAAGGTGTGGAGGACGCTATCAAGGACAAAAAAGCCATATATTGCCTGGGCTCGGTTTTGAATCATGTCCTGATGCACCAGACCATAATTGGCCTGGAATCCAAACTTCAGTTCCAACAGTTCAACGAATATCCGGATATCGTCATTTCCTGCCTGGGCGGAGGGAGCAACTTCGGAGGATTTGCCATTCCCTTTATGCATGACGTGCTAAAGGAAGGCAAAAAGATAAAGTTTATTGCTGCTCAGAGTGAGGCCTCCCCTAACCTGCAGGGGAAATACAGGTATGATTTTGCGGATTATGCCGAGCAGACACCTCTGTTGAAGATGTATACCCTGGGTCATCAGGTGGCGATGGTTCCCATAAAAGGAGATGGATTGAGATATCACGGATGCTCACCCATCTTGAGTCTTTTAAGAGATAAAGGTTATATCGACACGGTGGCTTATCCTGCGGACGAGAAATATGTTTTTGAGAGGGCAAAAACATTCATTCAATGCGAGGGATACCTACCAGCGCCTGAGTCTGCCTACTCAATTGCCTGTGCTATTGATGAGGCAGAGAAATGCAAGAAAACCGGCGAGGAGAAGGTGATCGCATTTAACGTTTCAGGGCACGGTTTTATGGATATTCCAGGATTCCGGGAGGTTCTGGGACTGAAATAGGAGGATGTAATGAGATTGGACGATGTGGAAATCACCAGGGCGCTGGTTGATAGTTTCTATAAGAAGTTCTTGGAATATACCGAGGTTGACGTGGCCATTGTAGGTGGGGGTCCAGCAGGACTCTGCGCTGCCTACAATCTGGCTAAAGAGAAAATCAAAGTTGCGCTCTTTGAAAGAAAACTGAGCATCGGTGGTGGGATGTGGGGTGGAGGAATGATGTTTAACCAGATCGTGGTGGGGGATGAAGGCAAAAGGATTTTGGATGAGCTGAGTGTTCGGACTGAAGAATACAAAAAAGGATACTATACCGCTGATGCAGTGGAGGGGATGTCGACTTTATGTTCCAAAGCGACCAAAGCCGGTGCCAGGATTTTCAATCTCATAAGTGTCGAGGACGTGATGATGGAAAAGGAGAGGATAACCGGATTGGTGGTGAACTGGTCTGCAGTGGAATTAGCCAATCTTCACGTGGACCCGTTGTCCATAAGGGCGAAATATGTAGTAGACGCCACAGGTCACCCTACAGAGGTAGCCCGGATAATAGTGAAAAAGATCGGCCAGCAATTAAATACCTCGACCGGGGGAATCTTGGGACAAAAATCGATGTGTGCGGAAGTAGGGGAAAAAGCAGTGGTGGAAAACTCGAAGGAGATATATCCGGGTGTCTGGGTGACCGGAATGGCTGCCAATGCGGTTTTCGGTGCCCACCGTATGGGACCCATCTTCGGAGGAATGCTTTTGTCCGGTGAGAAGGTGGCCAAAGAGTTGATAAAAAGATTAAAGGCTAAACGGTAATATAATTTTGAAATGTAGAGGAAGTCTTTAGACTTCCATGGGTGGAGAGGATAGGGGAAATAAAAAATGGAAAACTAAAGTTTTCTGCTACATTTAAAAAAAGAAAATGGCTGGTAAAACAATAATAGAAAGAATATTGTCAAAAGGATCTGGAAAAGATGTTATCGCTGGAGACCGGGTATGGGCAGATGTGGAATTAGCGGTTATCCGCGATTTCGGAGGTCCTAATGCGGTTCTCGAATTCGAAATAGCCATTACCTTTGATTATCAGGCACCAGCCAAAGATTTGAAAGTTGCACAGAATCAGGCTATATGCCGGGAATTTGCCAAACGCCAGGGGATAAAAAAACTGTTTGACGTGAACTGGGGCATTGGTCAACACGTTTTACTGGAAAAGGGTTTGATAAGACCGGGTTCAGTGGTAGTGGGGACTGACAGCCATATGAATCTTTTGGGAGCTGTGGGTTCTTTTTCAACAGGTGTGGGAACTACGGATATCGTGGCGGCCTGGTGGGCAGGCAAGCTCTGGTTCAGGGTTCCTGAGACCATAAAGGTGATTTTCAAGGGGAAATATGATGAACCTACCTCAGCTAAGGACTTGACTTTGAAGTTTGTCAAGGAAATAGGTCCGGACAAGCCCAATTACAAATCACTGGAATTTGTGGGGGAACCTATTGAGAATTTAAGCTTGGCAGGCAGATTGACCCTTTGCTCGATGATTACCGAGGTCAACGGTAAGATTCCCTTTATCAACCCAAGTGGCGAAACATTGAACTTCTTAAATGAGAGGATAAAAGAGGAATTTGACATAGAAGTCGGAGACAAAGAGGCAAATTATTTAGAGGAGATTGAGATAGACCTTGAAAATTTGAATCCTCAAATTGCCTGTCCCCATACTCCCTTTAATGTCGCTCTTGTAGAGGAGGTCGAAGGGAGATATTTCAATGAGGGTTTTATTGGTTCCTGCACTAATGGGAGATTCGAGGATTTCAAGGCAGCGGCTGATATTTTAAAAAAAGCAGGGAAGATTCATCCGGATGTAAGATTAATAATCGTTCCAGCCACAAGGGAGGTAGCGGCTCAGATGTTGAAAGCCGGGCTGTATGATGTCTTTATGGGTGTGGGAGCAATGATAGCCAATCCAGGATGCAGTCTCTGCACCGCAGGTCATCATGGGGTTTTAGGCCAAGGAGACGTTCTGCTTTCCACCTCCAATAGAAACTTCCTGGGAAAGCTGGGCAAAGGAGCTGAAGTTTACCTTTGCAGTCCCGCCACGGTGGCAGCATCTTGCGTCGAGGGAAAGATCACGGATCCAAGAAAATATACCAAGGTTTAATAGTTTAATGGTTTAAAGGTTCAACAGTTAAGGGCTGTATGACCATAGAAAGTTTTGAGGATCTTAATGTCTGGAAAAGAGCCCGGGAATTAGTTAACCTGATCTACAGAATAACCAAGAATAAAAGATTCTCAGCGGATAAGGGATTAGTTGATCAGATAAGGCGGGCTTCTGTATCCATATTATCAAATATTTCAGAAGGTTTTGAGAGAGGTTCAAATACTGAGTTCATTCAATTCCTGTATATTGCCAAAGCCTCATGCGGAGAAGTTAGATGCCAAATTATTATAGCTTTTGACCAGGGTTATATCAATCAAAAAGAATTAACACAGATCAAAGAACTAACTCTAAAAGTTTCAGGTATGATAGGAAATTTGATCAGTTATCTCAAAAAGTCAAAGTAAAAAGGAGCAAAGTTCAAAAAACCTCCAAGAAGATCAATTAAAGAGGAATTGGATGAGATTTTAGCAAGATACACACCAAAAAAACCGTTAAACCATTAAACCGTTGAACCGTTAAACTGCCACGTAAAGAATGCAGATGGGGAAAAAGAGGAATTTGGGATGAAAGGAACCCTGGTTAATACTGCAACTGTTATCATCGGCAGCCTGCTGGGTATTTTGATTGGCGTCAGGTTCTCAGAGAAACTCAGGACCATCGTGATGCATGCCCTGGGATTGGTGACTATTTTGATCGGATTAAAACTGGCCTTCAAAACAGAAAATATCCTTCTGGTCATCGGGAGTTTAGCCCTGGGGGGTGTGGTGGGTGAGGTTTTAGGAATTGAGGAGGGTCTGGAGAAGTTAGGAGAGTTTATAAAGAGCAAGGTCAAATCCGAATCGGGAAATTTTGTATTAGGCTTTGTGACCTCATCTTTAGTCTTTTGTGTGGGCCCCATGACGGTTGTGGGTGCTATCGAGGATGGTATCTCCGGCAACGCAAGTATCCTTTATGCCAAATCGATCTTAGATGGATTTGCATCCATGGCTTTTGCCTCCAGCTTGGGGATTGGCGTTTTGTTTTCTGCCCTGACTGTTCTCATCTATCAGGGACTGTTGACACTTTTAGGCGCCGAGCTGAGTTTTCTTTTGAGGCCGGAGATCTTAGATGAGATGAGCGCCACCGGCGGATTAATGATTGTGGGGATAGGGTTTTATCTTCTGGGGATTAAAAAAATCAAAGTGGCGAATTTTCTGCCGGCCTTAGTGTTTGCGGTGGTTTTGGCATTGATATTCAAATGAACTAAAGATAGAATAAGACTAAGAGGTGAAAAATGCACAAAATAAGCTTAGATCAGAGAATTCTTGATTTAAGGCCGGATCAGATCAAAATGAGATTAGGCTCGAAAAGCAAAGCCTGCCTTTTGAATTCACACGATATTTTCAGGGTATTAAGGGAGGAAAAAGTTATTGTGATGGCCTGCAATGCCAGGATCAAGCACGTTATTCCTGGGATTATGAGGGCAGCTGAAGAATCAGATTCCGTGGTGGCATTTGAGCTGGCCAAATCTGAGGGAGGTGTGGACGGAGGTTATACCGGTCAAACTCCCCAGATCTTCTTTGAGACCATCGTCGAATATGCTGAGAGAATTAATTTTACCAAACCTTTTTTCATTCATGGAGACCATATCACAGTCAAGGATACCTCGGCAGAATCCTTTGATTCTGCACAAGAGTTGATAAAGGCTGAGATTGAGGCAGGATACACCTCCTTTGCTATTGATGCTTCCTTCAATGAACTTCCTGACAACACTGAGATAACCACAAAACTGGCTCAGCCCATAATCGAACAGGGTCTGGGTCTGGAGGTAGAAGTGGGGGAGATAAAACATGCTGGAACAGAGGCGCGGATCACCACAGTGGAGGAAGCTACTACCTTTATCTCGGGATTGGCAAAGGGAAAGGTTTGTCCTGATCTTTTGGCCATAAACAATGGATCCAAACATGGCAACTATCTGGAGGGTGAGAAAGTCTCCATCGATCTTGATAGAACCAAAGAGATCTTCGTTGCGATAAGCGATCAGGGTGTTTGCATAGCTCAACATGGTATCACCGGAACCCCTCTGCATCTGGTGGGGAAATTTGCAGATTATGGGATTCGCAAGGGAAACGTGGGGACTGAGTGGCAAAACATCGCACACCAGGGTCTGCCTCAAGAACTTATGGATGAGATGAGAAGGTGGGCTGAAACCAACCACAAGGATATGAAATTCACCACCAGGGAGTTCAAAAAGGAGATAGATTCTATTCCTGAAAAGAATGCCAAACAGATAGAGCAGAAATCATATCAAACGGCTTTAGAATTTATTCAGGCATTCAGAGCCCAAAATCTGGCATCTCTGGTTAAAAATAAGCTTTCGGCAAGGTAGCCCTGTATTAAAAAAGTTCAGTAAAAACCCTTGACAAATCAAGAACTTTTGGTATTTTAACGTAAATACAAAGGAAGAGGAGAAGTCTATAGAGAATAGTTAAAGAGTTGTTTTTAGGACGGTAAAAAGAAGAATAACTCTGAGATGATCAAAAGCTCTTTAACTATTAACAGGCTTAAAGGGCCGAGTTAAAGAATTGCTCGGTTTTTTTGTTTGAAGATGAGGAAAGCTTTCATAATTCTTTTTCTTTCAACGACTTTCGTTTTCTGGACTAAGGTGGCCACCTCCTCTGAGTATGATGATATCCAGATCCTTAAATCAGACGAAACAGGGGTAATCTTCCAGTACAGACCCCATAATTTCCTGAAACAGGAAAAGATAATAGACAATCAACTTTTTCACAAGGTTCAGGTCGGCAATTGCCCTCTGGGACAGACACCGGGCGAGCCTGAGTTACCGATGCGAATTGTGTTATTGGGGATTCCCTTAGGATGTGAGGTGAAGGGATCAATCTTGGAAACAGATTACTCCGAGTTAAGTGATTTCAACATACCCCCTGTTCCTCAATTAGAAAAGTCAGAAGATCCTTTGGAGAACAGGATTCTTTACAGAAAAAGCGAGAGTGTCTTTCAACAAAACAGGTTTTTCCCCGAGGAAAATGTAATTCTGGAATCACCCAGATTCTTAAGGGATCAGAGGATCATCAGGCTGAGAATATTTCCGCTCACTTTCAATCCAATAACAAAAGTTCTCAGGAGGATTAATTCCATTACCATAAGAATAGATTTTATGGGGGGGACCGAATCTCATCAAGAAGGGATAGAAAGTCAGACTTTCGAGAGGATTCTCCAAAACATCCTCTTAAACTACGAATCCTCCAGAAATTGGAGAAGAATAAGTCCCGGAGAATCCCGGAAAATGGAAAAGGAAATGCCGGAAGATGAAATTGATCCCTTTAGATTTTCTGATCAATGGTATAAAATTGTGGTTAAAGAGGATGGAATCTTCAGAATCGGGGAAAGAGATTTAAAGGACGCTGGTATTGATGTAGGCAGTGTAGATCCCGGAGAGATCCGCATCTTCAATGGAGGGGGAAGGGAACTTCTTCTGGATCCGTCTGCTGAACAGCCCCAGCTAAGGGAGCTTTCCATTTATGTTCAGGGAGAGGATGACAAAAGCTTTGACCAGGAAGATTTCATTCTATTCTATGGCTGGGGGGTCAATAACTGGGAACATGATACCACACAAAATCAAAACAGCTATTATATTAACCACTACACTACCAAGAATATCTATTGGCTAACCTTATCCGGTGATTTTCCTGATTCTGCTAAAAGGATGGTAATAAAGGATGGAGGCTTAAAAGATCCCCAGCCTTTTGTCGCCTTGAAATTCAAATCCAGAGTTCATCTGGAGGAAGATAGCACCCTTTATAAAACCAGCTCCGGACATTATGGCAATTTTTTTGACTGGTATGGGCAAAAGACCACCTCCACTACCCAGCATCTTTCCCTCTGGGGAGTGGTCCCGGATGATACTGCCGAGATCAAAGTCAGGGGCGCATACTCCTATTCAGCTATTACTGTTAATGACTCTTTGGCGACAACTGTCCAAACCTCCAATTGGATTACCCGTGCATATACCACAGCTTTAGAGTCTGGTTTGAACAAGATCAAGATTGATTTCACCAAAGATTGCTATTTTGATTGGTATGAGTTGGAGTACTGGAAAACATATTCTGCCAGCGGCAACCAGCTTCTTTTTGAATCACCGGATACCTCAGGAGTTATCGAATATCAGATCTCAGGTATAACCGAAGATGTGATGCTTTTTGATATCTCAGACAGATTTGAAGTCAAGAGGTTCCTCGATTTTGTCAAGGTTCAGGATTCCCTGAAATTCCAGGATCAAATAAATCCCGATGAGAAGCTGAGATATTTCTTGGCGAGTGATGACAGATTCAGATCACCGGAAGATATCTTCCGGGATGAAAAATCACATCTGCGAGAGATAGCACACCCGGATAATCAGGCTGATTTCTTGATTATTACACATTCGGATTTTTGTGATTATCTTCGCGGTTTTGAAGAATTCAGAGAGGAGTTTAATCAGCTCAGGGTCAGAATTGTCAATGTGGAGGAGATCTACGATGAGTTCTCCTGGGGTCTTTATGACCCCTTAGCCATCAGGGAATTTCTCAAATTTGCTCACCGATACTGGGAACCGCCATCTCCTTCCTTCTGTCTTCTGGTAGGTGATGGGAATTATGATTTCAAAAACAATCTCTATCCCCAGGCTTTTAATTGGATTCCTCCCTTTGCCGTTGATGGATCGGTGTCCGATGAGAATTATGTCTATTTCGATAGATACGGGTATCTGGATTCTGACACCTTAGAGGGAAACGTGAATATGATCATCGGGCGCTGGCCGGTGAAGACCAACCAGGAATTGGAGGCTATTATAGATAAGGTAACAGACTATGAGAAAAATCCCAATTTCGGAACCTGGAGAAATCTGGTAACCCTGGTCGCCGATGACGAATATAACGGGGGCAGCAATGAAGCCTTCCACACCAGAGATACGGAGATCTTAGCCAGATATCATACCCCCTCCTCTTTTAATCTGCAGAAGATCTATCTGATGGAGTACCCCTTTGATCAGATGAAAGACAAACCGGAGGCGGAGGAAGATCTGATTGAAGCTTATAATTCCGGTTCACTGGTGATCAACTGGATGGGACACGGCAATCGTCACCAATGGGCACATGAAAAGGTTTTCCGCAGAGTGGAGGATATACCCAGGTTAAACAACAAGACCAAGCTCCCTTTAGTCTACACTGCCTCCTGCAACATCGCCCTTTTCTTCGAGCCGCTATCTGAGGCCATGGCCGAGGATCTTCTGAGAGCTGGGGATAAGGGCGCGGTCGCTGTAATCTCTGCTACCTATTTGGTCTTTCCCGGCCCCAATGCTGCCTTGAATAATAAGGTTTTTGATCTGCTCCTCCAAAGCGATTCATTATCCGTGGGGGAGGCACTCTACATTGCCAAGCTTCTGCGTCAGCCCAATTCCAACGATCGCCAGTATATATTAATGGGTGATCCTCTCACCAGAATAGGTGTGCCTGAACTTGTGGCTCAAGTAACCAATATCTCCTCAGATACCCTTTCTGCATTGAGTCTTTTAAGTTTTGAGGGGGAGGTTCTGGATCGGGAAGGGAATCCCCGAGATTTCGATGGAGTGGCTAAGATTTTGGCTTCGGATTCAGAAAAAGAGAAATCTCATCAGATGCCTGATGGGCAGCTGGTCAACTATAATCTCCCTGGTGGAGTTATTTTCCGGGGAAATGCTCAGGTCAAAGATGGAAAGTTCAACTCCAGTTTTGTGGTTCCCAAAGACATTAGCTATGGGGGAAAGACTGCCAGGATATCTGTTTACCTCCAGGGCCAACTCACCGATGGGGCGGGCGTGATTGACTCGCTGGTGGTGTTCGGATCAGATACCACTATGGTGGACACAACTGGACCTTTGATAAGTGCGAATTTCCCCGGCCAGGGTAATTTTCAGGAAGGGAATGTTGTTATGGAAATCGAGATCTCTGATTCTAACGGGATAAATCTTACCCGGGAACTGGGACACGGGATAAGTTTGGTGATAGACGAAGATTATCAGCATCCTTTTGACCTGACAGATCTTTTCGAATACTATCAGAACGATTACCAGAGGGGATCAATCCTCTGGCCGCTTCCGCCTCTTTCTAAAGGAGAACACTCACTCTGGATTAAAGCCTGGGATAATTTCAATAATTCTACATTAGAAGAGGTAAAGATAGGCATTTCCCCACCAGAGGAGTCTGAAATCACTGACGTAATGAACTATCCTAATCCTTTTTCTGATTCCACCTATATCTGCTATAATTTAGTTGGTGGGATCAAGAAGATCCGGATCAAAATTCTCACTCTCTCGGGTAGGTTAATCAAAGATATTGAACCTGAGTCCGGTTTATCCGGATTTAACTCTGTTGTCTGGAACGGAAGGGATCAGGATGGGGAGAGGGTAGCTAATGGGGTTTATCTATATAAAATAATAGCCGAGGGTGAAGGGAAAAATGGAACCCAGGCTTATGGCAAGGCGGTGGTGATGCGTTAAGACTTGAAATTTTTTATCACTTGCCGAATTAAATAGATGAAATTATATTAATCATGAATTATCTGGCTAAAGAGGATAGAATATGGAGGAGAAGATGAAGAGATTAATTTTGACTTCGGTCTTGGGGATTTTGCTCTTTTTGAGCTGGGGGAGTGATGCCTGGGGGGTAAGTGAGGCAGGGGTCCTATTCTTGAGGCTTCCTGCTGGTGCCAGGGCCGCGGGAATGGGCGAGACCTTCGTTGCCATCTCGGATGATGCCACGGCCACCCACTGGAATCCTGCTGGTTTGGGCAGATACCCTTTGAGCAGCGAATGGATGGAATATAAGGCTGATCCCCAACATGAGATCAAGTCCATGACTCTTATCAAGAATGACCTTCCGGAAAAAAACTACAAGATATATGACGTCTGGGCTATAACCTCTACTGACCTTATCTACTGGAACGGTATGGAATGGGTGAATCACCAGATCTATTATACCTCAGAGGAAGAAGCTCTGGGTGATATAATGATAAAACTATTTCCAGATACAGAAGAGGAAAGGCTGAACCAGATGGCGTATCAGGTGGCCACCGAGAATAATCTTGTTTCAAAGGACTCCCTGGAGAAAATCAAGGCAAGGATTGACCAGGTCCCGTCAGAGGAATATCAGAATAAAGGAAAATTGGCTGGTCTTTTCGATAATTTCCTGCAAGCCTGGGACAGCTGTCTGGTTAACCAGACCAATCTGAAGAGGCTGGTGCAGGATTTTGAAAACTCTATCCAGGATGAAAAACTGAGTGCCCAGGAACTGGATAACCTTTCCATGATCCTGGAAACAGGAGTCAGAAAAAATCTGGATTCTGAAATCAGGATTCCCTACAGAATGATCTTTACCGATACTCTCACCTGTCTCACCTCTTTTGGTGAGGAGATCTGGGTGGGAACCAAAAAAGGACTCTTCAAATATGATGGAAAAGTATGGACCAGCCACGGCACCAGGAACGGTATGTTCAGTGATTGGATAACTGCGGTGGCTGTTGGTCCGGATGGGACCGTTCTGGCCGGAACGGATGTGGGAATCGCACAATTCGATGGGAATAGGTGGCTTTTCTTAACGCCAGCGGCGATCGCGGATTATTTCGTAACCGACATATTGGTGAAGGGGAGCAATGACATATGGGTAATGACGAGATCTGATCTGGCACATTCTGACGGAATGGAATGGGTCACCTATGAAAAGTACAGGGTGAAGGTCGGGGATAACCTGGAGAAAATAGCTGAGTCTTTTCTGAGCACGAAAAGCCAAGGGGAAATAGAAGAAGCAGTAAAAGACATAAAGAAATATAACTCGATAAAAGATGAGGTAACTCCTGATCAAGAGATAAAAATCCCTTTTAAACTGGCTAATAAAGGAGAGTTAACAACCTTTGCCATGACAAAGGGGGGAACTATCTGGGTGGGTAGCAAAAAAGGAATTAAAAGATACGCTAACAAAAGATGGACCACCTTCGGTTACCGGATTTACACCGCAGTGGAGGGAGATTCTGTGGAGAAAGTGGCCAGTAAGCTCCTCAGAACAGAAGATGAGGAGAGGATAAAAAAGTTCTCTGAAGATATCATAGAATATAATAAACTAAAAGGCAATCAACTTGAGCCGGGACAGAAGATTTATGTTTACCAGAATGCAGCCGGAAGCCGGATACTCTCAATTTGTCCGGGGGATGGTGATGAGGTTTTTGTGGGAACGGAATTCGGAACCCTGAGATTCAATGGAAAAAACTGGAGTCGTTATTATCACGCTGGTTTGGAAAGAGCCAAAACTAAGAAGATAATGCAGAAGGATGGGGAGGTATGGTTTGCCGCCCCGGACAAGATAGTGGTTTACGCCCACGCCAGAAGGGAACTGACCTTCATGCATGCTAATCTTTTGCCGGAGTTGACTTCGGACGTATACTATGAATATCTCTCCTATGTTCACTATTTGAAGGGGTGGGGCACAATAGGAGGAAATTTCACCTTTCTGAGCTATGGTGAGATGGTTCGAACCGGAGAAAGCCCTACTCCCCTGGGTACCTTTATGGCTTACGAGGGAGCATTAACCCTTTGTTTTGGAACGAAAATCAACCGGAATTTGGCCGTAGGACTCTCAGGGAAGATTATCTTCAGCCACCTCTCAGATGTGGGTGCTGGCAAGGAGAAGGGAGAGGGAACGGGAAGCTCATTTGCGCTGGATGCAGGATTTATCTACCAGACTCCCTTTAAGAGATTGAACCTGGGTGCTGCTTTGACTAACCTGGGCCCCAATATCTCCTATATAGATGCTCCCCAATCTGATCCGCTGCCCCGGAATATTGGTGCGGGAGTGGCTTACAAGATATTCAACACCCCCTACAACAGGCTGACCGTAGTAGGTGAATTAAATAAACAGCTGGTGGGCCTGACACAATCATTTGGAACTGAATTTAGTGAAGCCATCAGAAACATCGGACTGGAGTACTGGTATGGAACACTCGTTGCTTTGCGGGCGGGATATATCTA
>SMTZ1_10003585_pt1 | contig 15585 bp, 15 predicted proteins | sample DeeMarSWOR136_30_FD_25667 | JGI IMG/M metagenome (IMG submission 25667)
GGTGCTCAGGTGGCGAAATTTCCCTTTACGACGATTGATCGAAATGTCGGCATGGTGTCCATTCCTGATGAGCGAATCGAGAAGATTGTTGAGATAACCAAATCTCCCAGACTAAAATACGCCTGCATTGAATTTCTTGATATTGCGGGTTTGATCAAGGATGCACATAGAGGAGAAGGACTCGGCAATAAATTCCTTGCCCATATAAGGGATGTGGACCTTATCATACATTTACTACGCTGCTTCACAGCTCCCGATGTTGCTCACATATCGAGCCAGCTGGTTCCAGATGATGACTATGCGATCGTGCGTACCGAGCTTCTTTTATCCGACTTGGAGATCGTTGAGCGGCGTATCGAAAAAATCAAAAAAACGGCCGAATTCCGTGAAGAATTTTTGAGACTGGAGAAAACCAAGGAAGAATTAGCTCACGGTAGAATTCCGGGTGAGGCAGCAACAGCTGATTTACCTTTGCTTTCTACGAAGCCAGAGATTGTGGTACCGAATCTCGATGATGATGGGCAGTTCAAGTGCGGTCAGGATGGGTATAAAATCTCGGTGAAGCTGGAGGAGGAGATTATGGAATTTGCAGAAGACGAGAAAGCAGAATTAAGAAAAGACGCGGGCGTGGCTATCGATGGCTTACCCGGTTTGATAAGGTTATGCCTGAGCAATCTTTCAACGATCATTTTTTATACCATAAAAGGGGAGGAAACAAGAGCTTGGCCCGTAACCCTAGGAACAAAGGTTATCGAGGGAGCAGGTAAGATACACACTGATATGCAGAAAGGATTTATCAAAGCTGAAGTACTCGCTTATGCTGATTTCATAAAAAGTGGGGGGTTTACCGAGGCACAAAATCTTGGATATACGAAGATTGAAGGGAAAGACTACATACTACGTGACGGTGATATTGTTCTAATAAAGTTCCGTGCCTAACCTCCTTAACCGGGTTTTGTTATTCATTTCATCGGATGTCCGCGTTATCTGAAGATATTCTCCTACGTCATTGAAACTCTTGGTAGTTAAGATGTTCCAAAAAAAAGGTTAATAGAGACTTAAAATTCCAGTGGATGCATTATCCGTTTTTTCTTGACAATATGAGAATTGTTGATATAATACATTAATAAGCCGAAACGAAGATATGGGAGATATAAAGGAGGCTCTATGGCTTTATGGGCGCTTGTGGTCTTTGTAATCGGTGTAGTTGGTTTGGTTTTACACTTTTTAAATATCTTCGGTTGGTTTGCGCCATGGTGGGGTGTAATTCTGATGTTCATGGCATTTGGTATGCTCACGCGAATCTGGAATAAGGAAAAAGAAGGGGAAAAAGAAAAATTGGTTGAAAGAATACAAGAACTGGAGGAACAGCTAAACCCCCGCAGCGGATAATCTTATCCTTTGAATCTCAGAATCTTCAGTAGTACTGTTTGAGCTATAATTGGTCGAAGATGATAAGTTTCTCTTCGGTCATTTCCTTTATTGCAAAATCGGGGCCCTCCCGGCCAATACCGCTGCCTTTGGTCCCACCGTAAGGCATATTGTCAACCCTGAAGGTGGGCATTTCATTTATCAAGACCCCGCCGGCATCTATCGCACGTGCGCACGCTATGGCCTTAGTGATGTCAGCGGTAAATACCCCCGCCTGTAAACCATACTTTGTGTTGTTGACTTTTTGTATGGCCTCGTCGACCGTTCGGAACTTGTTGACCGCGACGATTGGCGCAAAGGCTTCTTCTTGAACAATAAGGGAATCTTCTGATACGTCAGAAATAATCGTGGGCGTAAATATGTTGCCTTCTCGTTTGCCGCCGATAACTATTCTGCCGCCTTGCTGTACAGCGTCTTCACAGAATCTCTGGGCTTTGCCCAAAGCGTCATGATCGATCATCGGTCCCATCTCAGTTTCCTCGGAGAGTTGATCGCCGTATCTGATCTGGCTTACTTCGCTAGCGAGCGTGGTCAGGAAATCATCAGCGATCTCTTCTTCAACATAAACACGTTGAATTGAAATACAGACTTGCCCGGCAAGGGTATATCCTCCGCGCCGTACTTTCTTAGCAACAAGATCTATTGGTGCGTCTTTAAAGGCAACTACTGCTGAATTCGAACCCAGTTCCATGGTTACCCGCTTCATACCACAGTTGGCGGTGATTGTTTCACCTACTTCTAAAGATCCGGTAAAGCTTATTTTCTTCACCAGTGGGTGTTTGATCAGTGACATGCCAATGGTTGAGCCCGATCCAACGAGGACGGTTATTCCTTCGATTGGTAAGCCTGCATCGATTAAAGCTTCGGCGAGCATTACTCCGGAAACCGGAGTTTTAGTTGCCGGTTTGTGAATGATTGCGTTCCCGGCGGCGATGGCCGGGCCAATTTTGTGACACGAAAGGTTGAGAGGAAAGTTAAAGGGTGTGATAGCACAAACAATACCGAGTGGCACGCGGATATAAAAACCCATCTTTCTAGATTGCCCAGCCAGGTCGAAACGCACCGTCTCGCCGGTTAGCTTCAAGGCAGCAAGCGCTGAGAGCTTCATCGTGTTGACCGCTCGGTCTACCTCGGCGCGCGCTTCGTGGATGGTCTTGCCGCATTCCAGAGCTATGGCGTGGCTGAACTCTCTCTTGCGCTGTTGTATGATATCTGACGCGTTCTCGAGAATCCTTGCTCTTTGCCCGGCCGGCATTTCCTTCAGGATTCTAAATCCTCGCTCGGCAATAGTGATTGCCTTTTCGACGTCGTTCGTGTCACTCATGCCTAGGGTATATACCACTTGGTCGTTGTACGGATTTATGACTTCGACCTCTTTGTCTTTCCTGATGCGCTTACCGTTGACCAACATTATGTTTGTCCTTTTACTTATAATTTGTGTAACAGATATACCGTTAGGAAAATAAATATCACCGTAACGAGCGTAATATTGATACCTAGCCCAAAGGTGAAGTTAAAGAACCCGATATTTACTTCGACCGCTGAGAATCCAACTTTTAGTGCGCTGAAGAACAGATTCTTCACCGGGCCTTTAGGGAAAATACCGCTCAGAAAGTAAGACAACGCAGAGCCTATTATGCCGCCGATGATTATGCCGGTGATGATATGGCTTAGTTTACGTCGTGCCATACTCCTCCTTTCTAGATATCAGACTATAACGGGAATTTCTTCACCGCATCTGTTGCACTTATTGCCTTTAAGGCCCTTTATGATAGCCTGGAAATACATTCTCTCGATCAACATATTCCCGCATTTCGGACAAATGGTATGCGAACCGTCCTCAGTAGGGAGGTTACCGATATAAACGTAATGTAATTTTCCGCGCGCCTTTTCATAGGCATACTCGAGTACCGTCTCCCGTGTTGGCGATTTCGTATATTTGTAGTTCGGGTAGTATCTTGAGAAGTGAAGCGGGATATTACGATCGATAGAGGCTACATAGTCAATCAGTTTGTCGATCTCTTCCTTTTTATCGTTAAGCCCGGTCACAATCAGATTTGTGATTTCAATATGGCAATTCGCGTAGGCAATTTCAATAGTTTTTTTTACTGTATCAAGATCGCCGTGCAATGTCTTCTTATAAATATCAGGGTCCAGTGTTTTTAAGTCGATGTTCATGGCGTCGATTAATGGTATGATATCAGAAAACGGCTCCTCGTTAATTAGGCCGTTCGATACTAATACGTTCTTGCCCCCTGCTTCCCGGATAAGTTTTCCTGCGTCTAGAAGGTATTCGAACCACATCAGAGGTTCTGTATAGGTATAGGCAACACCTATTGATTCATGATCCTTGCACATCTTTTTAAGTATTTCTGGGCCGACATACTGAGTGTTCACTTCACCTTGAGATATTTCCCAGTTTTGGCAGAAAGGACAACGCATGTTACAGCTGTTGCAGGCGATGGATAGGATTTGTGCCCCTGGATAGAAGTGATAGAGCGGTTTCTTTTCTATCGGGTCAATCGCGATTGATGTTGTTTCGCCGTAGTTTGTCGCCCAGAATTTCTTTTCTTCATGTTTGCGCCCCCGGCAAATTCCATATTTACCAGGAAGAACCTTACAGAAATGAGGACACAATTGACACTCAATATGGTCATCCTTGAGTGCATAATACTTTGCTTCCACTTTCATCTGTTGGACACCCTCTTCAATGAATCATTCTCCTCGTAGTATATTATACCCTTTATCTCCAATGAATCAAGGAAATCTATGCCCGACGCCGGGCCCATGATCGCGATTGCCGTGGACATGGCGTCGGCGTATGTTGCGTTGTCGGCAGTGATGGTAACCGAAGCGAAATTCTGAGCTGGCAGCCCGGTTTTTGGATTTATGATATGCGGGTAGCGCCTGTTGTCGATGATAAAGAATTTCTCATAGTCACCGGATGTTGATACTGCCGAGTTCTCCAATTCTATGGTTTCGATTATGCCCTTGCCACGTGGGTTCTGTATACCAACACGCCACGGTCTTCCCTGGGGGGAGCGTCCAATAGCCAGGACCTCACCACCAATATCAATGATTGCCGATTTCACATGACGCTGTCTGAGGATTAGTGCGGCCCGATCAGCGGCAAAGCCTTGCGCGATACCACCTAAGTCAATCCTCATGCCCGAACCGACAATGATGGAATCATTTGTAATGCGTATTCTACGGAAATCAACTAGTTTCATTGCCCGCTCGATCGCATCCTGTGTAGGCAGGGTTTTTCCCCTTCGGTAGAACCCCCATGTTTCGAGCAATGGAGCTACCGTAATATCAAATAGACCATCGGTCAGGCGCGATACAGAATCACTTGCATTGAAGAGGGAGATGATATCACCCGGGGCGTGCACGCGTGAATTACGATTCAATTCGGTCACAAGGCTGATTTCAGAAAAATAGTTGAGCAGTGAATCAAGGCGGGTGAGTTCTAAATCTATCACGTCGATGATTTCCCGGGCACGTTCGTCTCCAATGTAATAGAATTTTATGTTGCATTGCGCTCCAAAGAGAAAGTTGGTGTAAATATATTCCTTCGGTGGTGGGCCGCAGGTTGAAATGATAAGCAAGATGCCGACCAGGAATATAATCGGTCGTATACTTCGCACGATCATGCTCGGTTATCTGATCCGAATACCCGGATGCGATCGATCACAATCTCGACAATGCGATCGCGCGCGGCAGCAGTTATTTTGCGTGGATCAAACACTTTGGGGTTCTTCACCAGATACTCTCTTATACCTGCGGTGAAGCCGATCCTTAGATCTGTATCCGTATTGATCTTGGCTATTCCGTTCTTAACCGCATTGCGGATGAGCCGGTCCGGAACCCCGCGTGCGTGCTCGAGTGCTCCGCCATATTTATTCACACGGTTGATCCATTTGATCTTGACTCCGGATGCGCCGTGGAGCACAAGTGGGATATTGACCTTTTGGGCGATTTCGGCGAGGATGTCGATACGTAATTTTGGTGTTCCCTTGAACTTGTAGGCGCCATGTGAGGTCCCGATTGCAATGGCGAGGGCGTCGCATCTTGATTGCCTTACAAAGCGTAGGGCTTCATCTGGATCAGTATAAATCACCTCGGCTTTCTTGACTTTCAAGTCATCTTCAATGCCGGCGAGTCTTCCGATCTCGGCTTCCACCGTGACCCCATACTTGTGGGCGTGACGGGCAACTTTTCGCGTCAATCTGACATTATCGCTGAACGACAAATGTGATGCATCGATCATCACCGACGTGTAACCGTGTTTAATACATTCTCGGCAAAGTTCATAAGAGCTGCCATGGTCGAGATGCAGGACAACTGGGATGGTCGCTCTTTTTGACATGCCAATAATCATCTCGGAAATATTCGTAATCCCAGCATATCTGATTGCCTTTTCACTCGTTGCTAAGATTACAGGTGCATTCAATGTCTGTGCCGCGGTGATAATGGCTTGGGTGATTTCCAGGTTCGAGGTATTGAAAGCACCCACTGCATATCCTTTTTTTCGCGCTTTTGGCAGGATGTGGTTTAGGTTAACGAGCATTATCTTCTCCGGTGTCAAACGGCATTCGTCTTACGGTTACGATGCCCGCCCCGTAGAATACAGGGGATTATCTTCGCCTTCATACTTTTCTTCTTCGAATCTACACCCTACGACATTCATAATACTCCGTCCGTTATTCAACGGGGCCCGTTTCGTCTAGCGGTAACGTCCTTCGTAATACAGAACGTAACCTTTTGACGTAAGACGATACGGGTTTCGTTACCCCTGAACGGTGGACCATATTTATCCCGGTGTGATCGCGGCGACACATGCGTAGACTTCACGCGCGCCGTTTTCTTTTAACGCACGGGCGCATTCATTCATGGTTGCACCGGTCGTGAGCACATCATCAACGAGGATTACTTTCTTATCCGCAACGCCATTTCTGTCTACAACAAACGCATTCCTGACGTTCTGCTGGCGCTGCTCGGCATCCAGTCGTGTTTGGGTCCGTGTATTCTTGATTCTTTTAAGTGTGCGCTGTTGACTGATTCCGGTTTCTTGACTCATGATGCGTGCGAGCAGGGACGCTTGATCATAACCTCGGCGCAGCTGTTTCCACCAGTGAAGAGGCACCGGCGTAATAGCATCCGCAGTTGCTAGGATATGGTCGCTAAGAACCAGGCCGGCCATGGCCCGGCCGAGCAGATGTGCGAGCCGAGTTTTTCTCCGGTATTTGAAATGATGGATTAACTTGTCTGATGGCGGTATAAAAAGCATCCAGGCTCTTCCATGGTCGAGCATGCTGTCGTTTTTACATAAGCCGCACACAGTTCCTTTCCTTCTTGGCCGGCCGCAGAACCTACAGGTAGGCGGGTTCACGACGGGGAGATAATCCAGGCAATTGTTACAAACCATTTCCTTCTCGATTTCTCTGTTACAAAGTAGACACATTTGAGGTAGCGCAAAGTCTAAGCCTGATTTCAGAATCTCGCGGAATAAATTCAAATCTATTGTTTGCCGCGTTTGAGTAGTATGATCGCTCCTACAACAATGAGCCCTATGGCGATGATTTGGTTGATCCAGAAATTGGCATTGTTTTCATAAAACCGGATGAAATCGATGCCGAAACGAAAGCCGCCGTAAAAAATCAAGAATTGGGCAAATACCGCGCCCCGACGATAGGATTTTGCCAGCCGGTTATTGAGAAAGAAAAATAAGGCGAGACCGAATATCGATTCGTAGAGCTGAGTTGGATGAAGAGTAAGTCCGCCAACCGAAGAGGCTCCTGCCACACATTCATTCGGGAAACGGATTGCCCAGGGTAGCATCGATGGGTTTCCAAAGCAGCAACCGTTAAGAAAACAACCGATACGCGTGAAGAACAAGCCAAGGCCCAGCGCCGGCGCTATTACGTCAGAGATTTTGAGAACAGCAATACCTTGTTTCCTGAGATAGAGCGCACCGAGTAGATACCCTCCGAGAAATCCGCCGAAGAACATCATGCCACCTTCCCAGATTCGGAATATGCCCAGGAGATCATTTTCGTATTGTGGCCAGTGAAATGCTGCATAAAGCAACCGGCCCCCAATGATGACACCAAGCATTATATAGAAAGCGAGATTCTCGACGACGATCGGTGAGATACCAGCTCTGGGTGCGTTACGCTTTACGTACCAGAGAGCGGCAAGAAAGGAGATAGCCAGCATGATACCATAAGCTGGAATCTCAATCCCGCCGATTTCAATCAGAACCGGCCGCATCTATTCCTTTTTTGATTTCTTCGCTTCATCGACGATCTTCTGGGTTGTTTCACGAGGTACTTCTTCATAGTGGCTAAAATTGGTGTTGAAATAACCGCGCCCCTGGGTCATCGAGCGGAGACTTGTCGAATACTTGTACATCTCACCCTCAGGGACAAGAGCTTTGATCTTTTGAATCTTACCTGCGCCTTCCATCCCCATGATCTTGCCACGGCGGCTATTAAGGTCGCCAATGACGTCGCCCATGAACGATTCAGGGACGTAAACCTCGACTTCATGGATTGGTTCAAGGAGTACTACCTTGCCCTTTCCGGCATTCGCTTTCATCGACATCACGGCAGCAATCTTGAACGCAATATCTGAAGAATCGACCGGGTGGTAAGAACCGTCATAGACCGTGACCTGAATGTCGGTAAGCGGGTAGCCAGCGAGATAACCGTTTTCCAGTGCTTCTTTGACCCCTTTCTCGATTGATGGTATATAACGGGAGGGAATTGATCCGCCCACGACTTGGTTCACAAATTCAAAACCTTTACCGCGTTCTACAGGCTCAACCCGTAGCCAACAATCTCCGTATTGCCCGTGTCCCCCGGTCTGCTTTTTGTATTTACCCTGAGCCGATGTCTTGGTGGTAAATGTCTCGCGGTATTTGACTCGGGGTTTTATGAGATCGACGCTCACTCCGTATTTTCTTTTCAGCCGGGACAAGATGATATCAAGATGTAATTCACCTATTCCTGATATAATCAATTGTTTTATCTCTGGATCAAAGGCGAATGCAAAAGTGGGATCTTCATCGTGGAGCCGCGCAAGTCCGGTTGAGATTTTTTCTTCATCCCCCTTTTCCTTGGGCACGATGGCCATTGATATTGATGGTGTGGGAAACGTTATCGCTGGTAAGGATGCGCTTATCCCCTTTGCGAGAGTATCGCCCGTGGTGGTATTTTTCAATTTCACCAAACCCACTATCATCCCACTGCTGAATTCATCTAGCTCGGCTTTTTCCTTACCCTTGATCAAAAATATCTGATTAATCTTTTCTTCACTGGCCCTGGTGGTGTTGGTTATTACCTCGCCGCTTTTTGCCTTGCCACTGAATACCCTTAAATAGCACAACTCGCCGAGATGAGGCTCGACTACGGTCTTGAATACATAGCCGACGAGTGGTGAATCATCAATGCGCTTAATCTTCTGACTGCCAAGTTGAAATTCGGGCAACATTTCCGAAGCGGGTAGGAATTCCACTATCGCATCTAGCAGGTTGCTGATGCCTATGAGTTGAAGGGCATCACCGGCAAGACATAGGGCGACCTGGCCCGCTACGATGCCTTGTTTGACCGGGTCGATACATTCAGTAAAGTCAACTTGCTCACCCTCGACGTACTTGTTCATGATTTTTTCGTCGAGATCGGCTGCTGCCTCGATGAGCTTTTCTTGATACTTCTGTATCAGATCCTTCATTTCGTCAGGCGCAGCGCTTTCCTTGCCTTTTGCGTCGTATGCCTTATTTTTCAGGATATCAACTACCCCGCTCAGCTTGCTGGTTTCGCCCATCGGGATGGTGACCGCAACGATGTTTCTTTTGTATGTCTCGTTGAGTGAGGCGAACGTTTTGTGAAAGTCGGTGTTTTCTTTAGTCAACTTATTTACGAAGAAAAGCACAGGAATGTTTTTCTTCGTGATTTCACTCAACAATCGCTCGGTCCCTACTTCAATACCACCGAACGCATCAATTACTACGATGGCGCAGTCGATTGCCTCGATCCCGCTGATTGCTTCACCAATAAAATCCGCGTAGCCAGGCGTATCGACCAGGTTGATGGTGACATCGCGATGCTTGATTGATGCCAGTGCTAGATTGAGGCTACACTGTTTTTCTTGTTCTTCAGGTTCCGTGTCGAACACGGACGTTTTTTCATTGACTTTGCCGAATCTCGTATTGGCACCGGCAAGAAAAAGAATTCCGTCGGCGATCGTGGTTTTGCCGCTTCCAGCGTGTCCGAATAGTCCGATGTTTCTGATGCCTTTTTCAGCCATACGTGTCCTCCTTATAGCAAGAAGGCTCGAAAAGGCTCAAAGAAGGGTGATATATTGCTATCAAAGGCGATTGTTTGAGCCACCTGGATACCTTCTTATGCCCTTTACCCCTTGCTTTGTATCTAAAATAATTCTTTTGATATTACAATTGCCAATTCATCGCTCAGTAATTCGAGAATTATATCGAGCGATCCAATATAATTTCTTTTTTCTTTCTTTATCACTATGCCGCCCGTTAGTTCATCGCCGACCGAGATTCTTAGTTTCAATCCTTCGTCTTGGATGAATCTCTCTAGAGCATTACGATGGCGTTTAGCATCGGCATTACTGAGCAGCAGATCACCTTCTTTTTCACCACTTTTCTTGACGAACGCTTTCAGGAAATTCGCATACTCTTTATGCTCAATTAACTGTGCCACTGCTTCTTTGATTACTGACTTGATGAGCCTCTGTTTGTGCTCGGTGATTTTCTTGTTGAGATCGAGTCTCTCTTGAGAAAGTGCCCGCATTATTTCGGTCCTTGTTATCTCTCTAACTTCGCGGTCATTCTGCGCTTTCTTTTGGGCGGAGCGGTTTGCGTAATCAACCGTAATACTCTTTGCCTCCTCCTTGTGTTGTGCGAGGATTTGTCTGGCTTCTTCTTTTGCGTCCGCGAGTATTTTGTCAGTTACTTTTTGCGATGACATATTACAGTTGCATTTGCACAACGGCCAAGATTGTAACGATTAAACCAAGAACCGCATAGAACTCAACAAGAATTCCATAGATCATTGCTTTTGCGGCCTCAGTTGGTCTTTTTGCGACCATTTCGACGCCGGCTGTACAAACCTTACCTTGCCAAATTGCCGAAACAAGAGCCGCAATAGCTACCGGGAGGGCTGCGAAGAAGACCTGAAGACCTTGCTGAAGAGAAAGAGTTACCATTTCACCACCGAATATCCCGATTTTCTGTAAAACCATAAAAGCGCCAATAAAACCGTATACACCCTGAGTTCCGGGTAAGGCAACGAGAATGAGCAAACTGCCAAATTTCTCCGGGTCCTCGCTCAATACACCGTTAGCCGCCTGTGCAGCATAACCAATGCCTATTGCTGACCCTATCCCACCGAGTATTGCTGCCAAAGCACCACCAGCAATCGCTATTGCTAAGCCAAACGATTCAGTCATGATACCTCCTACATTATCAAATGCCTAAATACCTAAAAACCTAAAATGCCTAAAAGATCTAAACACCTAGTGCCTAAACAACATAAAGTGCCTAAACTAAACTGATTATTTAATGTCGACATAATTCGTTTCAAGGCGGAACGGTTTAAATGGTTTGCTTCCGCCAATGTAAAATCTACCGAAAAATTCAATGTACTGTAAGCGCATGGTATGGATAAATCCGCCCAGCGTATTGATAATCAGATTGAACAAATGACTCGGGATAAGAATGATGATGACCAATACTATTCCTACTACAGGAATATCAGTGATCATCCAGGCAATCTTGTTTATTGCGATGGCAATGACCCCGGTGACCATGCCGAGTGCCATGAGACGCACATAAGATAATAGTACACCAAGGTAGCTCGATATTCCGTAAATATTGTATAGTCCCCACGCGACTTTGCCGAGCACCTGTTTCATGTATTTAAAACGGATAATTTCAATCCCAATTAAGGGTATTATAGTAAAAAGTACGGACTTCGGTAGCTGAATTACATACGAAAATTGGAGTAGGTTTCCTGCAGTACTGGTGCCGAAATACCATAAAACCCATATAATGATTGCCCAGATAACCTGGTCGATCGCGCTCGGTTTTCCCTCCGGGTGTGAAGCAACAATGATCGCCATGAGACAGATCCAGAGCACAATTTCCAGTATTGCTTTTGCTGTGGGGAATGAGCTAAAGATCGTGAAATACAGAATAATCGAAGGGAGGGTAACAAACCAGGTCAGATTGGCAAATATGGCCTGACCGTATTCACCATTTTTTATACCATCGACAATTTCTATTGCTATACCCAGCATCATATGGATGAACCCTAGACCAAGCGCAATCGCTATGAAAATCATTGGATCTTTAACTGGATCAAAAAGCATAACTGATTGCCGGAATCTAATGAGCGGTTCGAAACCTATGTAATTAAAGATATCGCCAACCCAACCACCAACCATTGCACCAGCAAAAATCGTAAGGATGCCTCCGACCAAAAGGATTTTGAATACACTCTTATCGCCCGATACCCGGTGCATTAGATATAATGAAATAAGAATTAAGAGAATCCCGTATACAGCGTCGGTTATGCACAGGCCAAACATCACCGGGAAGAAGAAAGCCAAAAACGATGTTGGATCGTACTCCTTAGGATGAGGCATGCTGTAGAGTTTCACCAGCATCTCATAAGGCCTGCTTAGTGAAGCATTCTGCAATGCGACTGGCGGTCGCTCATCAGGTTCTCTTTCGATTTTCTCATAATAGACGTACTGAAATCTCTTAACAATCTTGTCCAGTCGCTTAAGGTGACGGCACAGAACCCAGCCAATAATATTGGTGGTGCGTATGGTTTCGGGGAGCGCCTCAGCGATGCTTTCTTTCTTCTGCTCGATGGAAAGTAGATCTGAGGTTGCTTCTAGCTGGTCCAATTCCTCTGAAATTGTTTTTTCCTGTTCGTTCAGCTCTTCGATGCGTTTTGTTTTCTCTGACCATTCGCTCTCGAGAGCGCAGGCGATCTTTTCCGGAATGCCGTCGTGTTGCTGAAGATCAATTATCTCACAGTCGTTTTCGACGAGACGCGCCCGCAGATTTGCACTCTGCTCTTTCTTCACAAAGAAGAGGTAGTATAGGTTTGTGCCAATGGTGTTAATATGTTCGGCAGAACATGGTATGTCTTTGATGATTTCGTCTGCTACCTGGAGTGTTTCACCAGAAGGGATTACGACCGGGATAGCCTCGGTATGCTTGAATGCGCGTAGGATACTGAGATCATCCTTGAAAGGTTTCCATGGTGACAGGAGCGCAATGTCATCCTCAATCTGATGAATGCGGGCAAGCAGATTTTCGCGTTCTGACTTGACATTTTCGATCTGGGTAACAGTCTTGGTGTAGTCATAAGATTGGGTCGCTTTGACAAATCTGTCATAAGGCATAGGCCGTTTTATACTAAAAAACATTGAAAGCGGGTTCCTTTTCTTATATGACGCAAGCTGCCCTAAAGCATCATCTATGCGCGAGAGGTCACGAGCGGGCCTGGATACCGATTCGTCCAGCTCTGTGATATGAACGATGCCTTCTTTCTGCAGTTCATGCAGGAACTGCTCTTTTATGCTCTTGTGAACAACAATATGGATTTTTTCTACTGGGAGGACGGCCATTTGAGTATCAAATCTTGAATTTCATTAACTGCCTTTTTTTTATTCTTTTTGTACAAATCATCGATTTTCTTAAGATTTTCAGCGTGCTGAGCGGCCATTTTTTCGATCTCAACAAGAATTTTCTTCTGCGCCTTAACCAGCTCCTTTTCCATTAATCTCTCTTTATCAGAATCCAGGGCCGCAATTTCCTTCTCTCCCTCTTCTCTTGCTTTCTCGATCAATTGCTGACCTTCGATTTCAGCATTTTTCTTCAAAATTTCGGCCTTTTCTTCGGCTTTTTTGATATCTTCTATCAATTTCATACACAATTGTAGCCAAGAATGGCACAAAGTCAAGATAAACAGAGGTTTCAGGCGTCTGTTTGCGCGAAATTAAAGAGGGAGAAAGGTGGTTTTATCTCTTTTCGAGGATGTCAAAATCACGTGGTTTGAATCGGGGAGCGCGCGGATTTCTGCGCTATCGAGTATTAACGCATAATGCGTCGTGTTTTCTGATCGGCAAAATAGAGGATTATGGCTCCGATCACGACCAGTGCCGCCGATGACAAAAAGCTGATTTTATAAGCAAAGACCTGGGAAGTGCCGGTCCTGATGAGAAAGTCAACTATTGGTCCGGCAATTAGGGTTCCGGCAACACCCCAGCTAAGGAAAAAAGTTGCGTTGAACCAGGCAAACTGCTTACCGCGATGTTCAGGTGGGATCAGTTTTGAGGCGTATGAATAGGAGGACGATAATATTACCACCATTGACACGCCGGCGAGGAAGTTGCTGATGAAGATTACGACCAGTGTCGAGGCAACCGCGAACCCCAGAAGACTCAGAATACCAACGATTGTGCCCGCGAACAGTAGAATTACATCCTTGTAACGGCGTGACAGTCGCGTTACGAATAGTCCGAATATGAAGATTGCCAGAGATTGCATGTTTACAATATAACTGAGAAGCTGGCTGGATACGGCAAATCCTTCCTCGAGAGAGAGGTACTGTGCTTTTATGACCGCAATTGAATTACGGCCGAAGTTTATGAAAATCATAGCGAGTAGGAATAGGGTGAACACCTTAGATATCTCTGATAACCTGCTCAGTCGTGCTTCTGATTTTTCGGTTTCATGCGGGCCAGGTATTCGGACTCTGATACCGCCTTCCGGTACAAAGAACATGGGAATGGTTGAAAGGAGCATTATCCCCGAAGCGATAAAAAATAAGAGACCCTGATCAAAACCCCAGCCCTCGTAGTGTTGTGCAAGCCCATCATATGCCAGCCCGCCGATGAGAACGCCCACTATTCTACCTAAGGCGCCAATGCTGGATAGTCTAGCCAGCACGCTGGTCCGTTCTTCTTCAGGGTAGAGGTCAGAGATAATTGCGCTCCAGCCAATGTTTGACATCGACCAGAATATCTCGACCAGGGATAATCCTATGATTATTACATATCCCGCAGCGATTTTGCCATCGGGTATCTTATGTATGTACCAGACAAGCAAGGTGCCGACTGCAGCCAGGACTTCACCAAAAATGATGAGGGTCCTGCGCCGCTGATATTTGTCAGAAATTTTCCCCCATACGAATCTTTGAAAGACAATGTTGAGCACCATGGGTATTGTGGCGAAGAGGGTTGTTTCTGTAACACTCAAGCCAAGAAAGAACCGCAGGTATAGTGAGAGGTAGCTGTAAAACAATCCCCGGCGAAACATCGTTAAGATCTGAAAAGATGATATATTGTAGAACGTACTGCGGGTGATTGCCTTCATTACCCTTTATCGCCTTCTTAAGCCTTCTCCTGCCTTCTTATCCCTTTTCATGTCACACATCAAATATGATCCTTGCGCAAAAGCCGTCTTCTATTTTCTCAATTGCCAGATTGTGATAAGTAGGGTTCTTTATTTCTATTCTTACCCGGTGGCGTTTTGCATCGTAGATATCTCCCCGTAGGTTCGCGTGAATTGCGAAATCTTCAACCGATATTTCGTAGTCACGAGGAATGAAGCCGTGAACCGAGAAATTGTAGAGTAATTCGCGGCACCAATCTATAAAGAGATCTTCAAGTGAATCACTCTGTAAATTGATGGACTTCTCTTTGTGAGTTCTGAGCTTACCGTGGATTTGCGTCTCAAATATCGCCCGTCCAGTGTTCGCCAAGAGTTCGGGGAGAGTCTTACCACTCACCTCAACGCCCAAATCAGCAGTGTGGTCTAGGTATCGATATGGTTTCGGTGCCCGTGCCATGAATGAGTTTAGTGATATCCTAGTCTTAGTCAATAAGACAACCTGGGGTCAAATCTCTACTTTGAACACAGCAATTAACATATAGGCCTCTAAACATAATGTCGCCCATCATTATACTCACGTGCGGTGTCTGAATGTGAGCTAGGCATTGTTATACGTAGAGCCGGGTTGGAACCATCTCTATTGACATCGGATTCACGTTGAGCTAGCGGCTACTCGTTATGGCTCGGATGATTTGTGGGTGAATCATGTTCAAAGT
>SMTZ1_10004217_pt1 | contig 15578 bp, 8 predicted proteins | sample DeeMarSWOR136_30_FD_25667 | JGI IMG/M metagenome (IMG submission 25667)
CGGAATGGGAATTTGACCCCGGGGATTTAAATGGGGCTGACGATGATGGCAACGGTTATGATGACGATCTGATCGGTTGGGATTTCTGCAATGTTACCGAGGGCTATGCTCCGGGTGAGGATCCTGCTCCACGGGACAGCAATCCCATGGATTTCCAGGGACATGGAACCAGATGTTCAGGCGTAGCAGCCGGTGCCACCTTCAATTCCATTGGTATCTCGGGCACTGCCCCGGATTGCAGAATCATGGCGGTAAGAGCAGGGTATAAGGGAACAAACGGGAGTGGCTATCTCCAGACCACCGACTGGGTGCACGGGCTTATCTATGCTACGGATAACGGAGCCAATATTGTCAGCATGAGCTTCGGGGGATCCACGACCTATCCTTTCGAGGAGAACGTTATAAGATACGCAGATTCCTTGGGGGTTTTTCTGGTGGCAGCCGCGGGGAACGACGGACAGAAAAACTACAGCCAGTACCCAGCATATCATTCTGAGGTTATGTGCATCGCCGCCACCGACCAGTCGGACCATAAAACAACCTTCTCCAATTATGGAGATTCGGTGGATGTCTCGGCTCCGGGAACAAACATAACCACCACCAATTTCGACGATGATTACAGTTTCACCTCCTGGGGCACATCCTATTCCACTCCAAGAACAGCGGGATTGGCCGCCCTTCTGATCTCCCATTTTCCGGACTCATCCAATCAATGGATAAGACAGAGGATCGTCGAATCCGCAGACGATATCGATCCTTTGAATCCCTCCTATGCCGGATGGTTGGGCTCGGGAAGGATAAATGCTTACAAAGCCTTAAACTGGGACGATCCCACTCCGATTTTGAAATTCGAAAGGAAATTCACAGACGATTCAGGTGGAAACGAGGATGGTCTTCCCAATCCAGGGGAAACTGTGGAGCTGGTGGTAAAACTCGAAAACAACTGGATCGGCGCTACGGGAATATCAGGAATCTTATCCACCTCAGATTCCTACCTTAACATAACCGATAACTCAGCAGCCTTTGAGGACATCCCTGAGGGAGCCACCGGAGATAACCTTTCCGATCCTTTCGTCATCGACATAAGCGGGGGATGTCCAGCAGGACATCTGGCTGAAATAGTTTTAGACTTAATCGCTTCTGGAGGATATGCCACCACGGTTAGATTTGACTTTCTGATTTATGGTGATTTCGCCTTCTGCGATGTCTCAGAACAAAAAGGGACAGACGATTTCTGGGGATCCCGGGGAGTATCCTGGGGCGATTTCAATCAGGATGGTTTTCCGGATTTGTATTTAACCAACGTGGGAGCCAATCGACTCCTTATTAATAACAACGGGGATATATTTGAGGAGGAAGCATTATCTTATGGTGTGGATAATCCGGCAACCGGGATCTGTGGTGCCTGGGGAGATTACGACAATGACTTTGATCTGGACCTCTATCTCAATAACTGGTATGAAAATTATGAGAAAAATCTTCTTTACCAGAATGACATCACATATTTCACCCAGACCGATCAGATGGATTACTCGGGAAATGGGTACGGAGTTGCCTGGGCTGATTTTGATAACGACGGAGATCTGGATTTATATGTTGCCAATTATGGAGAAGAGAATACCCTCTATTGCAATCAGCTAATCCCTACCGGCAACCCCACCTTCACCCCGTGCTGTTCGGAGCTTTCCGATTTGGGAGAAGGAAAGGGAGTTGGCTGGGCTGACTTCGATAACGATGGTGATCTGGATTTATATCTGATTAATGAGAACCAAGCTAATAGGCTTTACCGAAATAACCTGATCCCCTCAGGGGAGAAAACCTTCACCGAGATATCTTCCTCTGCTGGAGTGGACGATTCGGGACCGGGATCCGGATGTGCCTGGGGGGATTTCGACAACGACGGGGATTTGGACCTTTATCTCTCAAAGGATGGTGCTCCCAATGTTCTTTACAGAAACAACATCATACCATCGGGTGACACCACCTTCACCCAGTGCTTTCCCGAGGTATCGGATCCGGACGGAGGGGAACAGGCTCTTTGGGGAGATTTTGACAACGACGGTTATCTTGATCTCTATTTGGTTAACTACGACCAGAAAAACAGGTTATACCTTAACAACCAAGGCCTCTCCTTTTCCGAAAGAGCAGAAAGCCTGGGATTAGCCGATTCCGGATATGGCCAGGGAGCAGCCTGGGGAGATTTTAACAATGATGGGGATTTAGACCTTTACCTCTGCAACAGGTTTCAGCCTAATAAGCTATATGAGAACAGGGCAAATACAGGACACTGGCTGACCATAAATGCTCGGGGGAGAATCTCCAACAGCTTCGGTATAGGAGCCAGGGTAAAACTGGTTGCCGGAGGAACTGTTCAGATAAGGGAGGTTGGATGTGGAAACGGATACTATTCGCAGAATCCCCTGCCAGTGCATTTCGGATTAGGTGAAAACGAAAGTGTTGATTCGATCCTCTTAAGCTGGCCCTCAGGCTATTATCAGGATACCACAAACGTAAATGCTGATAGTATCCTTACAATTTTTGAGAAATTTCCTCGGGGTGACGTTAACCAGGACACCTTGATAAACCTAAGCGACGTAATCTATATAGCCAACTATTACTTAAAAGGAGGACCAGAGCCACAGCCTTTAGTTGAGATGGGAGACGTTAACTGCGATGGTCAGGTCGATCTGTCCGACGTGATCTATTTAGCCAATTATTATCTGAAAGGAGGAAATCCACCGGGGTTCTGTTGATACTCTATCAAAGTATCTAATAAAAAATCCCTGATAGTATCTGGACTGGATTGCCTGCGCTGAAACAGAGGTAAAATTTACCATGTAATTTTAAGCACATAATCATTACCAAGAATTCAAGCTTGCCTCAGAGTATACATCTAAATACAGTTGTCAGATTCAAAAAATAAAAGCCACTTTTTATTGCCTTTTCTGAGAATCAAGATATAATCCTGTTTAAGGAGAACTTTTAAAAAAAGCTGATTTAAAAAGTATTTGATTTCTTCAAATTATCCATTATAATATTAGGCCGATCGAATTTAGATGTCCTTTAAAATGATGTCAAAATAAATATAGTCTTAATCCGGAGGGAAAAATGGTTTTGAGGTTACCCCGTCTAATCCCCAAAGAGGAAAAATTTTTTGACCTCTTAGAAGCTTCAGCCAAGAATCTATTAGAGGGGGCTGAGGCTTTAAAGGATCTGGTGTACAACTACACCGATGTGGAGAACAAGGTAAAAAATATAAAAGAGATAGAATCCAAGGGGGATAACATAATCCATGAGACAATCGAAAGGTTGAACAAAACCTTCATCACCCCCATAGACAGGGAGGACATTCATATTTTAGCTACCGAGCTGGATGATGTTCTGGACGCCATCGAAGGTATCTCCTCCAGACTCCTCAACTTCAGGATAAAGAAGCTAACCCCTGAATGTATTCGTTTGGTCGATATCGTTTATGAAGCAGTCAGGCAGATCGAGAAAGCTATCTCCAATTTGAAACATTTCAACAATCTTACTCAGTTCTGCATAGAGATTAATCGTTTGGAAAATGAAGCTGATCAGATTTCCCAGGAGATGGTAGGTCAGCTTCTGGACCAGGAGCCGGACTGGAGGGTGGCCATCAAGTGGAAGGAGATCTACGGTCGTCTGGAGACCGCAGCGGATCACTGCGAGAATATCGCCAATGCCATTGAGACGGTGGTCGTAAAAAGTGTCTGATTTAATTCTACTTATCGCCATAATCATTGCAGCCTTGATTTACGATTTTTTTAACGGTTTCAATGACTGTGCCAATTCCATTGCTACAACTATTTCAACCAGAGCGCTATCGCCACGCTTAGCCATTATCATGGCCTGGGTGCTTAACTTTTTTGGTGCTTTAAGTCATACTGCTGTTGCTGCTACTGTGGGTAAAGGGGTTATCGATCCCCAGCATGTAAGTTTGACTCTTGTGCTATCGGCTCTAATTGGAGCCAGTGTTTGGACTGGCATGGCGAGTTTCTCGGGAATCCCCGTGAGCGTAACTCATTCCCTGATTGGAGGACTTCTTGGAGCAGGGGTTGTTGCTTCAGGCTTTAAGATAATCATTTTTCAAGGAATAAAAAAGATCATCTTAGCCATGATTCTCTCCCCGATTTTCGGCTTTCTGGGAGGACTGCTCCTGATAGTGATTATCTCATGGTTTTCCAAAAATTCCTCATATCTAAAAGTCAACCGCCGCTTCAAGCGATGGCAGATAATCTCTGCCGCCTGGATGGCTTTTTCTCACGGGATGAACGATGCACAGAATGCAATGGGCATTATCGCAATGGCTTTGGTAAGCTATGGAACGTTAACAACCTTTAAAGTGCCTTTATGGGTTATCCTTGCCTGTGCCACTGCCATGGCCTTGGGAACAAGTGTGGGAGGATGGAAGGTTATTAAGACCATGGGGAGCAAAGTCTTCAAATTGCAGCCGGTACATGGATTTTCAGCCGAGACTTCCGCTGCCGTGGTTATCGCAGGAATGTCACTCTTTGGGGCTCCTATCAGCACTACTCATGTCATCTCCACAGCTATCATGGGTTCAGGTTCCTCTAACCGCCTTTCTGCTGTTAGATGGGGGATTGTTAAAAACATAGTGATCACCTGGATTATCACCATTCCTGCCGCAGGAACAGTAGCAGCCCTGTTGTATTTTATCATCAACCTCCTTTCCTGATAAATCGCACCCCTAACCTGATCCAAAATTTATTTGAATTCCAATATATTTAATGGGGCTATTTTGATTTTTAATCGAGGAATCAAAAACTAACAGAAACTATGGATTCTCTCTGAGCTTGTAACCTAAGTTCTTTACGGTCTGAATAGCCTTAGATAAGTATGGAATCTTCTCCCTCAGCCTTCTGATATACACATCCACCGTACGCATCCCCCCATAGTAATCCTAACCCCACACCTGGTCCAACAGAAAGTCCCTGTTTAACACCCTCCCTTTGTTCTGAAGAAAACATTTCAAAAGGTCAAATTCCTTTGAGGTCAATTTGATCGGCTTATCATCAAAGGTAATCTCATGCTGGGATAAATCCAAAGTAAACTTTCCAAAATTATAAAGCTCCTCTTTTGCAATCTGTTTTTAAGAAGAAACAATTTACCATAAAATATTTTCCCCCGCTTTCTGAATGAATCCAAAGATGCTTTCCGGCTGTTAAAAGACCCAATTATCGCCCTGTTTGTAACTTGGGGAAAAAGAACTTTAAAAAATGGAAAAAATCAAATGAAACCAAAAAAATAAGGGCAGGTAGTCTTTCCCTGCCCCAGGTTTTTGATTTTCTCTTTTGCTGTTTTCCGTTTACTGTGAACCGATTTCTACCTAATGCCCGTAGTTTTCACAGTCATGAGGAGCAGAACCACCTTTTAACTTATAGTTAGCCAGATATATCACATTACCCAGATTTACTGAATCGTTCCCATCAGGATTACACCGGAATTTGGGAATGGGCGGAGGGGTGCCTCCTTTGAGGAGATAGTTTGCTAAATAGATAACATCAGCCAGATCCACGTCACCATCTCCGTCAGCATCGCCGCAAACCGGCCATTCGTAAATCCAAAGATCATAGGTGTTTCCATAGTTGTAATCAGCATAGTTGTTCTTGAAAACCACAAATAGTAATCAATAGTATCATTTTTGTCAGAAGCGGTTGCTCCTTACATTCCAGAGGGATTGTCCTGCTCTTTACATAATAAGTTCTTAGCCTTTTATGCAACATAAAGAGGATATCCAGATTTATGCACCTAAATTTAACGATAGACAAAAAGTGGTTCTGTCTTCATAGTCAAGGCACGTAATTCTGGCAATCGTGCGGAGCGGAACCGGCTTTCAGGTAATAGTTGGCAAGGTAGATCACATCAGAAAGATTTATAACGTCATCTCCGTTAGCATTGGCTCGAAAAATAGGGGTGGGTGGTGGTGGTCCACCTTTAAGGTAATAGTTGGCTACATAGATCACATCCCCCAGGTCTATGCTCTCATCTCCATTGCCGTCACCGCAGATATAAAGCGGAGCAGTGTTTTTGAAGACATAATTGAAGGTATCCCAGTTGCTCACCCCCAAATCCGGTTTGTAGGAAAAATGGTAATCGAAAACAACCTGAAAGATGGGAGCGGATGCCAACGACACCCAACCGCCTGCCAGATTATAACAGAACTGGCTCAAAAGGAGGGTATCACCGTCAGCTATCACCCTTTCGAGGGAGTGAGCCGGATAATGATTCAGATAAAAGGTTTTCTTCTCCCCGTTTGCGGGATGAGTTTCCCCGATCACCTCTACCACACCATCTCCATCCGCATCACCCCAGACCATCTCCTCCACCACGCTCTCATAATCGGAGCTGCACTGCCAGGTCGGGGTATTGGTCAGAGTTCCCCCGATATTCTCGTAGATCACAGAATATCCCCACCATCTCCCCGCAGCCAAATCCACATCGCCATCGCAGTCCACATCGCACCAGGAAACCGATGAGCCATATCCCTCGGTGCTTGATTGCCAGACCGGAGTGGGATTCAGGGTGCCTCCCTGGTTTCTGTATACCTGAAAATAACCCGGCTGCCCCATCTGGGAATTGTTAGCCACCGCCAAGTCCAAAAAACCATCATTGTCCATATCTCCCCAGTTAAGGGTATTCCCGTCATAATACCCTCCTGAATTCCAGGAGGCTTTGCCTTCGATGGAATCTCCATAGTTATAGTAAATGAAAAGCGGCCCTATGGAACCGATGAATGCTAAATCCAGATCCCCATCGTTGTCAATATCTCCCCACTCCACATCGTAACAGGGTACGGTATCCACCGAGGTCCAGGAGGGAATGGTTTCCAAACTCCCTCCATGATTAAAATAAATCCGCTGCCTTTGATATACATCGAAATAACTCTCCCCGCAGGCAACGGCCAAATCCAGATCACCATCCCCATCCGCATCCCCGAAGGCGCAGGCAAAGGTATGGATGGAGTCCTCGGATTGCCAGGAAGGGGAAACTTCCAAACTCCCCCCTATGTTCATATAGAGCTGGATTGTAGTTTTCTCCCACCCGCTGCTGATATAGTTGGAAACGGCAAAATCCAGATACCCATCACCATTCACATCCCCTAAAGCCGAGTGACCGGAATATTGGCTGTTAGAAGAGCTCCAGCCATATGAGGTCTGGAGGCTTCCGTCGGAATTAAAATAAACGTAATTGGGGGCCAAAGCCATATCGTTGCCATTCGACACCACGAAATCCAGAAAGCCGTTTTTGTCGATGTCCCCCCAATTGGCTCCGGTGGAGTATACCCCCGATTCGGTGGATCTCCAATAAGGATACATTTCCAGGGGGATTTCACCGAAACCGAGCTGAAAAGCACCCAGGAGAATGATAAGTATAAATCCAAATCTTTTCATAGCTACCTCCAGCTTCATTACATTTTAAATAAAACTAAAAATCCTAAAAAAACGACCAGTCATCAAATCATACATATTTAACTTTCTTTCTCATTTAATTCATTTAAAATGTCAATTAGTACCCTTCTTTACCAAAACTCCAAAGCTCAGTTTATTCCATCCTGAAAAGCATAAAAATATTTTTCCCCGATTAACCCCTCAATTTTCGGATCCCATTATAATGATAACAAAATTTCTTGAAATGTCAAGCCACTATCTCTTCTGAGAATCATATGTTCAAAACAAAATCCACATATCATTTTCATAATTTAAATAATCCAAAAGGTTAAATGAAATAGATGGGGCTAACTTATTTAAAGAAAAGAAGTTCTTTTTCTCTGGTAGGGGACAGGAGATTTTTTTGAAAAGAAAATCCCAATTTCAAATGAATAGTAACAGGACTTATAACCAGTTTCAGCCGGGTAATGGGACCTTATCCTTTTTAAGTATTAACAAATCCTTTTGGATCGATTTAGGTTGACACATAAGAATATTTATCTTAATTGCACATAAAAAAATCCCTTTTACCGGTGAAAAAAGGAAGAATAAAATGAAAAAAAGTAAAACCCTTCTGGTAATCTCAATTCTTCTGGTAATCGGAGGGTTGGTGAGACTGGCTGCAACCCAGACACTTTTCGAATTCTTCGGGATGGAAAATCTCTGGTCAGGAGAGCCTTTTTTCATATATATCTACAAGATTTTAGGTGTTTTCGTCATCTGGACAGGGATAATACTGTTTATATGTTCTAAGGATTTGATTAAGTACAAAAGCATAATAAAGGGATCCATCCTAACACTGTTTTTATTTTCAGTGGTGAGCCTCTGGACCGGTTTCTCCGTTGGGCTCAAGCTCAGATATTTTTTAGTTGATTCTTTTTTCTCTTTATTTCTTATCATAATCCTTCTTGTCTTTCAAAGGAATAAAAATCCCTAATTCAGATTAAAAAGTATATTCGGTATCCCCGGGTTGTCAACAAACATATTTAATGAGCAGTAAGGTTGTCCTCCCCTGGTTTAGTAAGCAACCCGGACGAAATAACTCTGGAAAAGTAGGTTTGTAATTGCAGTTGGTCAAGGGTGCCCTCACCCTTGATAGAAATAATAGCGGGGCAGGGGGTACCCCCCGCCATAACATACGAGTAGCTCAGGTTGCCCTCCCGCGACCAGCAAGGCAACCTGAGTAAAAGGTTTCTCATAAAAATGTAATAGAAGGCCGTCAAGGTCTTGAGACTTCAGCCTTCCAAAAAAAAGGATCTCTTTTGACCCCTGCTTCAATATTTCTATATATGCAAACTACTTGGTTTAGTGGACGATTTTAGAACTTTTTTAAAAACGGAAGTTAACTCCCTGTACCTGATGTGTCTATTCTCCTAATCGCATTCATACTTTTCATTTTAAATCTAATTCGATCGTTCCGAATCCCTTTTACGTAAATCCGGTTCAGCCAATTCTTCCAGTAGGATGATTTTGCCCCGGTAAAGGCGCACCCAAACCAAAACTGCGAGGATTGCCACCAGGTGCGCACCAATGCCAAAAAGACCAGCTTCCGGGCCAAATGCGCCGCCGGTTAAAAGTACCGGCCCGCGCTGCAGCATACCAATAAAGGACGCTCCCAGGTCCTCGCCACTCACCGGAAACCCAAATACCGAGTTCTCAAAAAAGTTCCACGCAATATGGAAGCCGATTGGCAGAGCCAACTCACCGGTGAGAACGTAAGATAATCCGTAAAATATCCCTGTCAGAAAAAGACCAATTGTGCTGATGACGGTTGCTTCTGGATTCACCGCATGCCCCAACCCAAATAGCATCGAGCTGAACAACACTGCCAGCATCAATGCTATCCTCCGGGTTAAAGGCCTAAAGTTCAGACCCTCAGAAACGTTCTTTATCTGATATCCTCGTGCTGTTAACTCCTCGGCAATGGCAGCCAGGGCAAAGGTACCCAGCGCCAGAAGTATCGCCCCGGGAAAACTCATACCCTCTATTTTTGAGACGCAGGTCTCCGTAACGGATACCCAGCCAAAAGCCTTCTCAATCAGAAAGATACCGGTCATCAGAAAAGCTGCCAGAGCCGCTCCAAAACCCAACTGAACCCACCAGGATCTGTTGAACCTGAGACCAAAATCAGCCAATCTCCTTTTGTCGATGAATCGTCCCACAAGCCAGATGCTTATCAAAGATGAGAGAAAAATCCAGAGGGGAAAAAGAATAGTGTCCCCCTCTGCTATTGCGCTTTCCGGAAGCAAATCGTTGAAATAGGAATCAAAAATAGCAAAGATAACAATGAAAAGCATCATCACCGCAAGCTGAATGATAAGCCGCCATCCCGCTCGCACCCTCGTCTGGGATCTATTCCAAAAGATTTTGATTATGGCAGACATAACAAGTTACCCAATTTAGGCTCCGCGAGAGCAAATTGCAAGAGAAAAGTTGTGAATATGTTGAGGAAGGAAAAAGCCCTACAAAAAAATTAAGGTCTAAATAAATGTCCTTGCGATCCCGCTCTTGGCGGGAGAAGCAATCTCTCTCTGGTAAAGGTAGTATACCTTTTACCCTTCGAGAGATCTCCCTGAAAGTTAATCAAGGGTGCCCTCACCCTTGATAGAAATAATAAAAAAACCATATCCCAGGTTGCCCCCAACCCGGGTAAATAAACTCCACGGCGGGGAAAGATGGGATTACGCTTTTTTCAAAAAAATCAGTGATCTTTTAAAAATATCATTAACTAATGACTCCACCTATGTCCACCCCAAATGCCACGAGCACCAAGGCACAGATTAACATCGCACCACCCAAAAGCGCCAGTATGCTAATCACAATCCAGGCCGAGCTTGAGATTCCCATAAAGCCAGTCTGTTTTTCCATATAATCCTTCCTTTCTCTGTTTTACCTCACTGGATTTTTACGGATAGGAGCTGGTCAAAGTTGCAGATATGTTACTGTTAAGGAAGTCACATCTGAATCAGTATCCCCAGGTTGCCCCCAACTTGGGTGAAGAAAATCACCTCTTGTAATGTCGTTGCGAGCGTAGCGAAACCCGCCTTAAGCGGGCTTCGTCACTTCGTTCCTTGCAATGACAATAAAATGTAGGGGAGTCCCTTGTGGGCTCCCGAAGGACGGGAGGGGACAAGCCCCTCCCCTACTCGATATTCTAAAATCATGGGCAGCAGTTCAATTCAAATCCAGGTTTCCCGAAATAGACATTCGCTATTATCAGCGCATCGCCCAGGTTGGCCATGGTATCGCAGTTGACATCCGATGCAAAAGGATTGATATCGCACGGTTTTCCGAAATAGTAGTTGGCTAAGCATATGGGATCGGATAGATTAATTGATCCATCGCCGTTGACGTCTCCGCACATCACCGAAGTGGTGAATGCAGCATAAGTCCCCAGGCTTTGAACCGAAACCACAATTTCATTTCTGATCGTATCCACTGCTCCGCCTATGCATTCCCACCGGCTGGATGATTGGCTCCATTTGAAAATCTTCAGGCTGGCTTCGGGATTGTTTTTCAGATCGGTGTCGGCATATCGAATGACCGCATAATTGTCCTCCCCACTCAAGCTGCTGATATCGGGGTAAGCAGAGATCGAATGAACTCCCCCACCTTGTTCTGCCAAGCTATCCAGACCATTCAAAAGCGGAGGAAAATCAGAGGAGAGGATAGCAATTTTCTGAAAGGAGGTATTGAGTTCATCCAGATGAAGATTTAAGGCTCCTTGATGAGCATAGATATCCGGGATAAACAGGCTGTCCGAAAAACGTGTCACGGTATACCCGTTGTTCACAAAAAAGACATACCCAGAATCATCCACTGCAATAACCGAAAATATCCCATTTGAACTTAAGGAATCCGTAACGGTGACCTGGTAGCCGTTGCTCACCGGAGAAAACTCATACTCGAACATCTGCCCGTAGGGAGTGTAGAATTCCAGGTCGGGATCCTGGCTGAAGGATACGTTGGTTCGCAGGTCATAGCCAAAGGAATTCTCATCATCGAACCAACCGCGGTTGAGCATCAGATAATGACCCTTGACCGTCCTCAGAACAGCCTCGATGGTGTCACCATCTGCAGAGGTTCTAAAACGATCGCCAAATCGACTTGGGTACAATACACTAACCTCAAGCTCCAGGTAGAGAGTGTCTCTGTAGATTCTGATTATGTCTTCATCGTTGACCCCCAGGCATCTGATCCCTCCGCTGTCCGCAGTGTTTCCCTGATCGATAAACCAGGTATGATTGTCCTTGTAAATCAACACGTTTGAGTTTCCCACAGGAGAACCAAGTTCATCGGTGCTTATCACTATTAACTCATAAGCACTTCTATTCGAATCGATTATCGCCGATGCTAAATAGGAGCTCACATCATAATTCAAAGCCAAAAGATCGTCATTAGGTCCACCAAACATCTGAGTCGAAGGTTTTTTTATGGGGACGTATATCCCGTCATAGGTATCCTGGTAATTCCACTCAAAATAATCCCAGCAAGACCTATCACCCCTGGTTACCCACTGAGCAGTTACCTTATGCGCATCGTCATCATACTGCAGCAAGGAGGACATTTCCGAGTTCTGTTCGACATCCACCCCCAGCTGGTCATCCATCATCCCGAAGTCGAAATCATCCAGTACCCGGTTGCCATTTTCGTCTATATACTCGTCCCGAAAACCGATGCCGTAATGCCCGAATTCGTGGGCTAAGGTCCTGGAAGGAGGATAAGCTTTGTATTCATCCGGATATTCCAAGGTTCCGCTGTTATCATGGTCATAGCTTGTTTGGGCTATGGTCCAATCGTAAGGATAAAGATCATAGGTCAGGTTCCTGTTCCCGTCATGACTGTTATAGTAGAATATCCTGGGAAAGAAAAGCCGCTGATCTCCGGACCCAAAAATCCCACCCCCCAATCGTAATGGTGTGCCGTCGTTTTTGAAATAAATCGTCGCATGGGGCCACTCCATATTGCTGGCATATATCCGTACGTCAGCTGCCCCCCAGTTGACCTTGGCATCGTAAATCTTGACCGAATCTACATATAATTGCCCGTCAGTTACATCGTAAAGATAATTGGAAATAAACTTAAATCCATCCCTCAAATTCTCTAAGTACTGCTGATCGGCGTCCCATTCCACGGAGACCAAAAGATCAAACATCACGGTAGCGTGGTCGACTATGATCTCCTGCAGCGAATCCGAAGTAAAGGAGTAATAGGAAATCGCTCCGGTGGTGGTGTCAAACGAGGCGTTGTTTATTTTTATGTAGTACATGTTGGGCAAAAGGCTTATGTGCTTGGCTGCTGGTTCAGTATGTACCAATCTCTCCACCTTAACCCAATCGCCCGGATCGAACCATCCCTCCGGAATGGTAATCCTTCCATCACCATTCGTGGTCAGATCTCCGAGATAAGTCTCCGACATCACCGGAGGGTTATTGGTCACTTTGGAAACGCTGAAAGTTTTATCCCCAATGGGGTCCTGCGAAGCAGAACCATCCTTAAGAATTATGGTCTTTTCACCTCCAACCTGAATATATTTGATGGTCGCATAGTCATACCCTCCCCCGCTCACAAAAACGTTGCCGTAAGAGTCCACTGCTATCCCGTAAGCTTCATCCCCTGGCTCATGTCCCGAATTGTATCTTTCAACCCAGCGCTGATTCCCATCGGGATCATATTTTACGGTAGCATAATCATAGTCTGTTCCATAGCTTTTCCCCGTTACATACACATGGAGAGAATCGTCTACGGCTATGTCTTGAGCTTCATCAACAGAGTTGCCAGTCCCGTTGTAACTTGCGTCCCAGAGCTTAATTCCGGTTGAATCATACTTTACAGTAATATAATCAAAGAACGAACCGCTGCCGTAGCTTCTCCCGGTCACGTAGACATTCCCGCAACTATCTACAGTTATCGCATAACCCTCATCCGCATTGTTCCCCTCTCCGTTGTATCTTCTGACCCAGGCAGTATCCCCGCCAGGATAATACCTTATGGTAACGATATCTTCATAGAAACCTGTACTTGTTCCGGTCACGTAAACGTTTCCAGAAAGGTCCACAGCAATAGCATAAGCCCGATCTGCGTAGCTGGCTGATCCATATCCTCTTACCCAGACTGTATCTCCATCCGGATTGTATTTAATTGTGGTATAATCCAGAGAGCTCTCATAGCTCTCTCCGGTTACGTAGACGTTGCCGGAACCATCAACGCATATGCCATGAGCCCAGTCACTGCTATTCCCCGAGCCATTGTATCTTCTCACCCAGACTGTATCTCCATCGGGATTGTACTTTATGGTCGCATAGTCAGCTGATGAGCCACTGCCAACACTCACTCCGGTTACATAAATGTTGCCAGAATCATCCACAGCTGCATCGAAGGCGTAATCATAATCGTTCCCCGGTCCGTCGTACCTTCTAACCCAGGCAGTATCTCCATCGGGATAATACTTTATGGTAGCGTAGTCGTAGTTTGTTCCACTCCCGTAGCTTATTCCGGTCACAAAGACGTTGCCAGAATCGTCAACAGCTATGGCCTTAGCATTATCCTCATAGTTTCCTGGTCCGTCGTATGATTTAACCCAAATCTGATTTCCTGCTTGGTTATATTTTATAGTAGCATAGTCATGAGTATTGACAGCACCTTCCCAGCTTCCTCCGGTCACGTAGATATAACCAGAATCATCTATGGCTAAATCGTAAGCTATATCATCTCCGTTTCCCGGTCCATTGTACGTTCTGATCCAGGCTGTATCGACCGGTTGAGCAAGGAGGGGAACGCCGAACAAGAGTAAAATAGCTGAAATTAAAATAATCCTCTTCATGTTTTTTCTCCTTTCTTATTCCACTGATAACTAAAACCTGCCGCTCATAACTGCGCTTTTGTTTATTATAATGAAAAATTTCGAAAAGTCAAGTTAATTTCTTATAATAGATTACGAGCTTTTCTCTGAGGAACTATTCTTTAATCTGTATCCCCAGGTTGCCCCCAACCTGGGCGAAAGCAATCCATTTCTTGGCTATAATCATTGCATCTGCAAGATTGTTGAGGGTATCACAATTAACGTCCGATGTCCAGAGATCGATTTCGCAGGGTTTTCCAAAATAATACTGTGCCAGGCAGAGAGCATCAGCGAGATTGATAATCCCATCTCCGTTGACATCGCCACAGAGGTAAGTTATGCAAGAATAGACATAGGCTCGGCCAGCACCACCCCCTCCCGCATCATTATACCTTGCTCCCACGATCAGGTCAGCATAACCATCCTTATTAACATCACCTGCTCCAGAAACCGAACATCCGAACTGGTCATTTGCAGCCTCTCCGTTGAAAGTGTAGAGAAGAGCTCCGGTCTGACCAGAGTAGACATAGGCTCGGCCTGTATAAGTTAAGACTGCTCCTACGATCAGGTCAGCATACCCATCGCCATCTACATCACCTGCTCCAGAAACCGATTCTCCGAACTGGTCAGTTGAAGCCTCTCCGGTGAAAGTATAGAGAAGAGCTCCAGTCTGACCAGAATAAACATAGGCTCGACCAGCACCACTACCTCCCGCATCATTATACCTTGCTCCCACGATCAGGTCGGCATACCCATCACCATCCACATCACCCGCCCCGGAAACCGAATATCCGAACTCGTCGTAGCCTGACTCTCCGGTGAAAGTGTAGAGAGTGTCTCCGGTTAGACCGGAATAGACATAGGCTCGACCAGCATTGTAACCTCCTGCATCATTTGCATATGCTCCCACGATCAGGTCAGCATATCCATCCTTGTTTACATCACCTGCTCCGGAAACCGAACATCCAAACCCGTCGCCTGTAGCCTCTCCATTGAAAGTCCAGAGAAGACCTCCGGTCTGACCAGAATAGACATAAGCTTTACCTCCCGTACCAGCTAAAGATGTTCCTACGATCAGGTCAGCATAGCCATCACCATTTACATCACCCGCTCCAGAAACCGAACGTCCGAATTCGTCCCCAGCAGCCTCTCCGGTGAAAGTATAGAGAAGGCCTCCGGTCTGACCAGAATAAACATAAGCTCGACCAGCTTTATCACCTCCCGCATCATTTTTGGATGCTCCCACGATCAGGTCAGCATATCCATCC
>SMTZ1_10014181_pt1 | contig 15578 bp, 19 predicted proteins | sample DeeMarSWOR136_30_FD_25667 | JGI IMG/M metagenome (IMG submission 25667)
GCTGTTTTAAATCAGGGGAAATCACCGCTGAATCGATATCGATATAGAGCCTCGGCGGCTTTTTGATAGAGGGATCCCTCTTTAAGAGGCGGTTCGTATATGGTACCTCGTTGTCAACATAGATGACAACACGAGTATAATCGGGATTGGACCAGTATTTGATCCGAGTCACGGGGTGAAGCCCGTTCTCTTCTTTGGGCTGCGATTTCGTGCCATATCCCCTCAGTTCCTTGGGTGCAGGCTTTGGTTTGTACTCCTTCAGTTTATTCAGGTTAATCCTCGCCAGGGATATCATATCCCCTTTGGGGAATTGATCGATGACCTTTTGAAATGCCTCGTAGGCCTCGGAAAACTCCTTTCGTTTCAGGTGGATTTCCCCGATCTTGAATTGGGCATCGTCGGCCAGCCGGCTGGAAGGGTATTCCGTGACCAGACTCTGGAACGAGGAGAGGGCCTGTTGAAGGTCGGTTTTGAGGAGTGAATAGGCGTAGAGGTCATAGTAGAGCGTCGCCACGGTGAATAAGGCGTCGTCCGACCTGGGACTTCTGGGATACTTGGTGTAAACGACTTGAAATTCCTCAATACAGTTCAACCAATAGGATCTATATTGCTTCTTTTTCTGAGAGTTTTTGAGGGCGTAGTAATCTTTCCTCGCTTTTCCATATTGAGTCTCATAATCAGCGCCATAGAGGGGGATTGTGGAGAAAAGGAGGCAGAAAAGGATGACCGCTACGGCCGATCTGTGAATAAATCCACCCATCATCGAGGTCTCACCGGGACACGATGTCGATTTGGAAACCGTCGTCCTTGAATGTGAGTGACCATTCCTGGGCAATATTGAAGCGTTCCCCGCGATAGGGCGTGAGCGGGATAGGAGGGTTTTTAGAAGGTTGCATAAAAGGTTATCAAGGGGAAAGCCACTAGGGGGTAAAGAGGGAGTGATCCGTGAAAAGGGTAAAAAGAATAATGCAGTCCAGAATTTTCCCCTTTGGATATCCATTCCGGGCTCTTTCGAATACTCTTTTTTGCAAATGTACTATACATTATTTCATTATGCAACAAAAAATTTAAATTTCAAGCAGTTATATAATAAAAAGATAAAAAAAATTTGGAAATAGAGTATTCTCCATTGATTATAAAAGGTTTTTTGTTCAATTTCATCCCCAATGGGGCATCTACAGGGGACGAGACGGGCTTTCTTACCATCTGAGGCCCAAGAGCAGGAATAGGAAGAGGAAGGAGGGGATGACTGTGAGGGCTGAGACGAAGCGAACGCTCCCTTTTTTCGTATTGAAGACTATGAACGATTTGAAGGTTTTCACACTTTTGTTGGAAGTATTGTTGGAAACTTTTTATTATACACTAGATAGTATTTCCAATGAGGGAACACTGTTGTCCCTGAGCGTAATCTGCGGGGCAAGGGTCATCAACTTTTCCGGTCAACCGCAGCTCCCAGACTCCCGAACCATTTCCTTGACAGCTCTGGAGGGATGTACTATATGGTGTCGATTGTATCCCGTTGTGGGGTCTTCTATGAATAGTTTAGCGAAGTGGGTTAAGCTCCTTTTTCTAGAGACCAGGCCTCATTTTCTCCTGCTTTCGGTTGTTCTTTCGTGCGTGTTCTTTCGTGCGTGGGAACGAGCATGGCATGGTATGAAGGCCATTTCGAACTCTTTTTCTCTATCTTGGCCTTCGTAGGGCTTCTCCTCATCCACACCAGTTGCAATGTCCTGAATGACTATTTCGATTATATGAGCGGCATCGACAAGGAGACCCTGAGAACCCCCTTCAGTGGAGGGAGTGGGTTCCTTGCTGCCGAGGCCTTAACGCCCAGATTGGTCTATATCTTGGGAATCGCTTGTTTTGTCATCGCCTCGGGGATCGGACTGTTTTTCCTGAAGGTGAGGGGATGGGCTCTGTTGCCCCTCTTGATCGTTGGCGGGGCGTCCGCCTATTTCTATTCCACCCACATTGCCCGGTGGGTGCTGGGGGAATTTTTTGCGGGTCTCAACCTGGGCGTTTTGGCGGTTTTGGGGACGTATTTCGTTCAAAGCGGTTATTATTCGTGGGAGGCATTCGTTGGGTCCCTCCCCTCGGGAATCCTTACCTATAATCTCCTCCTGATAAACGAATTTCCCGACGTGGGTCCGGATAGGAAGGGAGGTAGAAAAAATATCGTTATCGTATTGGGCAAAAGGCGGGCGGGCCTCCTCTATCTCATTACCAGCGGTTTGGTTTATCTTTGCATTATTCTCGGGGTCAGCTTCCAATTCATGCCTCTCGGGACGTTATTGGGCTTATTGACCATCCCCATAGCCTTGAAAGCCGTGAGGGGGGCTTCATCCAAATACAATGCGAGTGATGGGGATTTCTTGCCCATAATGGGGTTGAATGTAACGGTGGTTCTCGTGACTCAAGCTTTGATAGCTCTGGGGTACGTCTTCTCAGGACATGTAGCTGGCTGAAGAGTCTTCGATGCTAGTACCCGATTAGAACGGGGTATGGGAAGGGGAGAGCTCAACCCTTGAGTGGTTGACTTCGCCCGATAGCGGACACAAACGTTAGCTTCTAACGATATTTGGCTTTTCGTCAGGTACCGCCTTCAGGCCCTTTTTCTTCCTCCATCGATATAATCGATAGAGGAGATTGAGGGGACCGAGGAGCACGTAGGCGGAACAAAAGAGGAATAACATGATCTCGGGCTCGGCCACGATGACCACAAGGGAGGATACCACGAATACGAGGACGCTGAAAGGTTTACGCCTGATCAGCCCAAGCTCTTTGAAACTCGGATATCGTATTGTGCTGACCATTAAAAAGCTCAGAATATACATCATGATCAGGATGGCGATATGCTCCGTGGTTAATTTCTCGGCAAGGCGGTGATACAGGAGGATCGTGAGGGCGATGAGGGTGGCAGCGGCGGGAATGGGCAGCCCGGTGTAGTACTTGGGGTCAGCAGTGATTGTTTGGACGTTGAAGCGGGCCAGCCTCAGGGCACCACAGGCCACAAACAAAAAAGCAGCTAACCATCCCAACCTTCCAAAGCCTCCCAGAGCCCAGTAGTAGATAAGCAAGGCGGGGGCAACGCCGAAGGATACCAGATCGGCGAGGGAATCGTATTCGATGCCGAAACGGCTACTTGCTCCTGCAAGTCGAGCAATCTTGCCATCCAGTTGATCGAAGACTACAGCGACCAAAATAGCGACGGCCCCATAAAATGGCCTTCCCTTGAAAGTAGAGATGATGGCCAGGAACCCACAGAACAGGTTGCCCGTGGTAAAGAGATTGGGGATGATGTGGATACCCTTTCTAATACCTACCTTTCGTTTTCTTGCCATTTCTATACCCCAAAATGGTTTTACCGGCCTTAACACGGTCTCCAACGCGAACCCGGATATCAACGCTCGGAGGGAGATATATTTCCACCCTTGAACCGAATCTGATCATTCCGAAAACTTGCCCCTTTTTGAGTAAATCCCCTTTTTGGGGATAACAGACGATCCTACGAGCGATAATCCCCGCAATTTGTATAAAAAGAACCTCAAAGCCGTCCCTTGAACACAATAATAAGACATTTCTTTCGTTGAGTAAAGAGGATTTATCGGTATTGGCCGCAAAGAACTTTCCGGGACGATAGACCTTTTTCATAACTCGTCCTGTAATGGGGGAGCGGTTGACGTGGACATTGAACAGGGACATGAAGATGCTGATCTTTACTGTCTCCCGATTGAGAAGGTGATTCTCGAGATGTCTTTCTATTTCCAAGATTTTTCCATCCGCTGGCGAGACGATGCCCCCCTCGGAGGAAGGAATGGTTCGGGTCGGGTTTCGGAAAAAAGAGATGACGAAGAAGGTAATCACACAAAAGATTCCGGTGAAATAAACCCACCCCAGCGACACAAAGAGGAGGGTGGCCATGGCCGTGGGTATGATGAAAGGATAGCCCTCTTTTGCAATGGGAAGTGCCATGGGGCGTTTATCCATCGGTTCCGGGGATTTACTCAGTATCCTCATTTCCGATCTTTCCTATGCGACGGTGACGGATTAGGATCCTCTCCATTGCATCCTTGCACGCCAATTTTTTCTTCTTAATCTTTTTCATTTCCAAATCGTCTAAGGGGGTGAGAAAGGGTCTGGTCTCATATTCCTCCAGTCGTCTTGCCAAGTCCGCATGTCTTTGTCTGATGAGTTTCAGCTCCTCGTTTTCCTCGGTGGAGAGATGTTCTTCATTGGCCATGGTTTGAACCTCCTTCCCTGGGTTCCCCTTAAAGAGTTGATGCCAAAAACTTTTATCCAAATCGAGAAGTTATGCTTTTTTGACCAGTATTCCATCATTCCATTTAAGTTCCGCTTCGGACTTGCGAAGGTACCGAGGGGTGAACCCCTCGAGATCAAGATATTCACCCTTTCCCAAATTTTGTCTCCCCAATTGGGCGACAATGGCCCCATGGACGAAATTGAAGGGGAAAGCAGCTATATGGGCCATATCCCCCAGTTTACGGCGGATCAAGTCGCCATAAGGGTAAACGCCATTTCCCAAGAACAAGGTCTTTTCCTCGATTCTCTCGAGGAGATCAACGGGCTTGATGGCCATTTCAGGGGCGAGTTTGGTCAACCCGCCTTTTTCGCTAGGCCGATAAAGGGCAGAATAGACTTCGCCCTTTCGAGCGTCTAACGCGGGGCAGATGAGATAAGGGGAGTACCTGACGTTCTGAGCTAATGCATCCAGGGTGGACACGCCGGCCACGGGTTTACCTGTAGCGAATGCCAAGCCTTTTACCGCGCTGACGCCAATCCTCAACCCGGTGAAGGATCCCGGTCCTATGGATATGACAAACCCATCTATGTCCCCGATGGAAACTCCGGAATCCTCCAACACCCGGTCGATTGTTTTTAAAACCCTTTCGGAATGACTCGCTTTCCCCTCGAGGGAGTATTCGCAGAGGATTCGTTCATCCACGATAAGACCGATGCTCCCACACGAAGTCGATGTATCGATTCCCAACACCCTCATGGCTATCCCGGTCTCAAAAAGAATCGGTATATATCGTTGTAAAAGACGATGAGCATAAGCATGATAATGAAGACCAGTCCGACCCGATAGGCAAATTCCCTTGCCCTAGCACCGATGGGCTTTCGCCGGATAGCCTCGATCCCGAGAAATAATAGGTGCCCCCCATCCAAGAGAGGGATCGGGAAGGTGTTAACGATTGCCAACATAATGCTGAGTCCGGCCATGAAGTCCATGAATGCAGTTATGCCAGTTTTGGCTGTGGCCCCCGCAAATACGAATATTGAAATTGGCCCTCCGAGCGCCTTATGGGAGATTTTTCGGACGAGCAATCTCCAAAGAATCGTCAGGGTCATCTTGGTTCGCTTGAGGGTTTCACGTGCCCCCCATACGATGGCCCTGAGGGGTCCATACCGCTTCAATATCCTATCCCTGGGCTGGGGGCTGATCCCAATAAGACCGATGGTCTTCCCCCCATCCTGAACGACCTTGGGTTTTATGGAAAAAGAGAGGATTTCTTGGCCTCGTTTGACCTTGAACGTTAAGATTTTATCGGGGTTCTTCCTGATCGTCATGGCCATCTGAATCCAGTGACTCATCTCCTCGCCATCAATGGCCAAGATTAAATCACCCTTTTTCAAACCCCCTAAGTCGGCCGGATCTCCTTTTATTATCTTTTCAATGATTGGGGGCCATCCGGGCTGTAGGCCGGTATAACCAATCCCAAAAAATTCCTCTTCCTCGGGAATTAACTCCTTCGTTACAATTGAGCCTTCCCTTTCGATGTCCACGCGTAATCGTTGATTGGGATTGGTGGCCACGACAAGCTTGACCTCCTCCCAATTGCTCACCTTTTGATCATTGATGCTTATAACCAAATCACCGGCTTGTATTCCGCTCCTCTGGCCAGGGGAATCGGGTTCGACCCAGCCTACCCTTGGCGGGGCTTCCATAAAAGCCGGGATCTTGGCCCCGATGAGGGCGACCAGGCAGAGAAAGGCGAACGCTAAGAACATGTTCATGAAGGGGCCACAGCCGATGATCGCCATTCGCGTTGGAATCGACTTTCCGGAGAATGATCTCCCCCTGTCCTCTTCGGAAACCTCCTCTTCGGGATTCTCCCCGATTATTTTGACATATCCACCCAAGGGAAATGCGGAAATCTGATATTCGGTCTCTCCAATTTTCTTGCCGAGGATTTTTGGCCCAAACCCCAATGAAAATCTGAGGACTCCTACGCCCGATCTCTTGGCGATGATGAAATGGCCGAACTCATGGACGAAGATCAAGACGCCCAGTACGATGATAAAGGATATAGCGCTCGTTACCACTGTCTCTTCTCCTCGATGAGCTCCTTAGCCTTTTCCCGAGCCCATTGGTCTGCCCTTAACGCATCATCCAGCGTCGTCAGGGATTTAACCTGATGATTCTCCATAACTTCCTCCACTACTTGTGGGATATCGGTAAATTTTATCATTTCCTCCAGAAAACTGTTTACCGCCACCTCGTTGGCGGCGTTGAGCACCGCCGGCATGGTCTCTCCCATCTCCATTGAGCGGTAGGCGAGCTTGAGGCAGGGAAATCGTTCGATATCCGGGGGGAGGAAAGTCAAGCCGTCCATATGATAGAGGTCCAAGGGAGGCAGGTCCAGCCTCAATCGCTTTGGGTAGGAAAGGGCATACGATATGGGGATTCTCATATCGGTTATTCCCATCTGAGCTGCGATGGATCCATCGATATATTCTACCATAGAATGGACGACGCTCTGTGGATGAATTTGAACGATGATCTTTTCCGTGGAGACGCCGAATAACCATCGGGCTTCGATGACCTCCAGCCCCTTATTCATCAATGAGGCAGAATCGATGCTCACCTTTCTTCCCATGTCCCATGTAGGATGGTGGAGGGCCTCTTTCGCTGTCACCTCCTTCATTTTTTCATAGGGGAGATTGAGGAAAGGTCCCCCGGAGGCGGTCAGGATAATCCGATTAACCTCGTCTTTCGAACGGCCAACCAGGGCCTGGAAAATGGCACTGTGCTCGCTATCCACCGGCAAGATGGTAACCCCGTTTTCGCGAGCTTCTTCAACGATAATCTTTCCAGCCGTAACCAGGGACTCCTTATTGGCCAGGGCGATGGATTTCTTTGCCTTTATTGCGGAAATGGTGGGAATCAAACCCGCCGCTCCCACCAAGGCTGAGACGACCAGATCTATTTCGGGAAGGGCCGCAATTTGGATGAGGCCTTCCACTCCGAAGAGAACCTCGGTTTTTTGGGGCGAGATTTCCCTTTTTAGGGTGTCAGCCAAGGCTTCATTCAATACGGAAACCACTTTGGGCTTGAACCGTTCGATCTGTTCCCTGAGCAACCGAATGTTAGTGCCTGCTGATAGGGCTATTACATTGAACTCCCCTTCAAATCTGCAGGCGATGTCCAATGTATTGACACCGATGGAACCCGTTGATCCCAGTACAGCCAAACGTTTCATGGGGCGTCCTATCCCCCCCAACGGATGTAATAGTAAAGGAAAGGGGCCGAAAAGAGAAAGCTATCCAATCGATCCAACATCCCGCCGTGCCCTGGGACGAGACCGCTGGAATCCTTCACGTGGACACTCCGCTTAATCATTGATTCGGTGAAATCCCCCATCTGCCCGAATAGGGTGAGGGAAAAGCCCAAGAAAATACAGTGGAAAACGTCCAAATCGGAGAAGAAGAGTTTGCGACATAACAGAGCGGCCGCTATCGCCATTCCCACCCCACCTCCCAAACCTTCGATGGTCTTATTGGGGCTTACTTTTGGAAACAGTTTGTGTCTGCCTAGCAGAGATCCGATGAAGAAGCCGCCGATATCTGCGGCCCAGACGGTCGAAACGAGAAAGAAGACCCATTGTTTCCCCGGGGTGGTTTTATCGATTAGAGTTACATATGACAAGAGGAGACCGATGTAGAGTATTCCAAAGAGGGTGAGAGCCATCTTGGATATGGCCAACGCGAAATTAGTCGATTTTAGCATATAGGTGATGGATAAAAAGATAATGGTGAAGCTCAATGGAGCGTATAAAAGGGAGGGATTCCCGAAATAGATGACGGAGGCCAATACCATTCCCAAAAGGATTCCGATCGCCTTCTCGTGCCGTTTATTTTCCGGGAGTACCAGGGAGTAGAATTCATGTGAGCCTAAAGCAACAGCAATCAAGACCAAAATGAAAAGGGTTGGCTCAGGTCCGTATCCGATGAGCAAATATAGGCAGGGTATGCTGACGGCACCGGTTAAAACTCGTTTCTTTAGCACTCTGACCTCGATGGCGGCCTTTTTTGGCGTTCATTTTACGCCATTAGTCAGGCTCCATAGCCAATTGCTCGCTGGTGAGGCCAAACCTCCTCTCCCTGGACTGATAATTGAGCAAGGCTTTGATCAAGTCCTCTTTTCCGAATTCAGGCCATAGGGTCTCCGTCACATAGATTTCAGTATAAGCTATTTCCCACAGGAGGAAATTGCTGATTCGATATTCACCGCTGGTCCGGATTAATAGGTCTGGATCCGGGATATCCTTTGTCGAGAGGTAATTGGAGAGAGTTTCCTCGGAGACCTCTTCGGGGCGGATTCTCTTGTTTTTTATATCTGCCACTAGGCGACGAAAGGCCCTGATGATTTCATCCCTTCCGCTGTAGCTGAGTGCCAAGGTTAACACCATGCCGTCACAGTGGGCTGTCTTTTCCACCGTATCAATTAACGTATCGTGAGCATCAGGCGGAAGGGAGTTTATATCCCCGATGGCCCTGAGGCGGATGTTATTCTCCAACATTTTATCCAGTTCCTTCCTCAAATATCTCTGAAGAAGACCCATCAAAGCCGACACCTCGTTCACAGGACGTCTCCAGTTCTCAATGGAAAAGGCATAAAGGGTGAGGAATTCAATCCCCAACTCTCGGCACGTGGTTACGACCGTTCGAACGGACTGAATCCCCTTGATATGGCCTTCGATTCGGGAGAGGGATTTTTGTCTTGCCCATCGGCCATTTCCATCCATGATGATGGCTAAGTGTTTCGGGAGTTTTTCCTTAACCAACCCTTTCATCGTCGGCTAGTAATCCGTCATGGTGAGGGTCCATAGGGTGAGGGAAAAGAAGCATGCTCCCCAGGGAAGTTTCGCCTGAATCTTCCCATAAACATTGATGGCTTCGTAAAAAGTCCAACTGCCGTTCGACATGCTCACGGCCCTGAGCAAAGCCGAAGGGCCATTCGACAAGCTCACGGCCTTGAGTAAAGCCGAAAGGCTGCATTACACTTCATCTTTCGTCATTGCGACGTACTGTAAGTACGCCTCATTCCTCAAGATTCGCAAGCCTTGCATTTGGAACTTTTTACTTTGCCGTTACGAAATCATCAATATTACGTTTATCACAGAGATACCTATTTTTCAAGGAAATTCGAAGCTGGGGGTTTCCTGACTTTCTGGGGGACTCCGTTGCCCCCAAGGGCACGTTCATCCTTACAAACCGCAGCCATAAAAAATGCCTTTAGCCCTTAGCCTTGAGCCTCTACCCTCTAGCCTCGCCCCATAGGGGTGAGCCGCAGTACCTGAACTCAGCTGGAAGGGAAGTAACGGTTAACTTTTGATCACAGACATGAAAGGGTTACCACGGAAGCAGTGAAGCAAATAAACAGAGGATTTCCCAGGTTTGAGGAAACCCTCCGTGCAGGATAGCTCCGGCTTGAGTCAGTCAGGGGCCATTCTCTCCGCCATCAGCCGAATCGCACATCTTTCCCCAAGGGGAGAAGGACGTATAAGCTTCCTCCCTCTTCCCTATTGCTTCTCGACGATGGCCTCCGTTGGACATACTTCGATACATGTGCCACACTCCGTGCATTTTCCCTCATCGATCACGTAAATGTCTTCTCCTTCTTCAATCGCACCTGCCTCACATTCGTCAGCACAGGTCCCACACGCCACACAATCCTCGGTTATTACGAACGCCAAGTAATCACCCCCTCATCGTTGAACATCTATCCTTACTGACTCGGAAAGCAGACTCTAAATCTCGAGAATCTCGTGTTCCTTTGCATGCAAAACTTCGTCGATTTCTCGGATAAAGCCGTCGGTAACTTTTTGTGTCTTATCAAAATTCTGATGAAGTTCGTCTTCGGATATCAACTTTTCCTTCTCCATTTCCTTGAAGTTTTCGTTAGCATCCCTCCTGATATTCCGAATCGCCACCTTGCTCCCTTCCCCCATCTTTTTAATTATCTTAACCAGATCTTTCCGGCGTTCCTCCGTCAACCTGGGAATGGTGAGACGGATGAGCTTTCCATCATTTGTTGGGGTGACGCCTAGCTCAGATTTCAAAATGGCCTTCTCGATTTCGCCGATCATTTGAGGATCCCATGGTTGGATGATAATTAATCGGCTTTCCGGAACGGAGAGGGTGGCCACTTGCTTAAGAGGAGTAAGAGTCCCATAATAGTCCACCCGGATGTCATCGAAAAGGGCAACGGATGCCCTGCCAGTTCGGACCTTATTGAGATCCCCTTGCAGAGCCTTCAGCGTCTTATTCATCTTTTCCTCGAGATCATTGAGGGTTTTTTCTGGCATGTGTTACCCCCGTACCGATAATTGTTCCCAGTTTTTCGCCCATGACCGCTCGGAGGATATTCCCCTTTTTCCTCACATTAAAGACGATAATGGGCAGCTGGTTATCCATGCACAGTGAGATGGCCGTTGCATCCATCACTCTGAGGTTTCTCTTGAGTACATCTATATACGAAAGCTGGTCGAACTTAATGGCATCTTTGTTTTTTTCTGGATCCGAATCATAGACACCCTCCACCTTGGTAGCTTTCAGGAGAGCGTCTGCTCCTATCTCCATAGCCCTCAGAGACGCCGCCGTATCCGTGGAGAAATAGGGATTCCCCGTTCCTCCAGCAAAAATGACGACCCTCTGCTTTTCCAGATGTCTGATGGCCCTTCTTCGGATATAAGGCTCGGCCACCTGGCGCATGTCGATGGCCGATTGTACACGGGTATAGACCCCTATCTTCTCCAATGCATCCTGGAGGGCCAGGCTGTTAATCACGGTGGCCAACATTCCCATATAATCGGCGGCGGTGCGATCCATTCCCTTCAAACTGGCATCTACCCCGCGAAAGAGATTCCCTCCCCCGACAACCACTGCAACCTGGATCCCATGTTCCCTTATCTCCTTGATTTCATGGGAAATTCCCTGTATTACCCGAGAGCTTATACCATATTCCTCTTCGCCGACCAAGACCTCCCCACTGATTTTTAAGATAATCCTCTTGAACCGGGGTTTTTTTACCATAGTGGGAATGGGAGGTCTATGAGGCGCTCTCGTCAGCTTCCTCCCCTAATTGATATCTGGAAAATCGTCGGATTGCAATCCGTTCTCCCATCTTCCCCACGAGGGAGTTCAAGAGATTCCCGACGGTCACATCGAGGTCCTTTACGTAGGCTTGCTCAAGGAGACAAACTTCCGAGAAAAACCTCTCCATTCTGCCTTCTACGATCCGATCGACAACCTTTTCCGGCTTGCCCATCTCCAGTGCCTGCAACCTCAAGATGTGCTTCTCTTTTTGTATGATTTCCTCGGGAACATCCTCCCTCCTTAGATATTGGGGATCAGTTGCCGCTATATGCATGGAGATATCTTTGACGAGATCCTTAAATTCCTGTGTCCTCGCTACAAAATCCGTCTCACAGTTAACCTCCACCAATACCCCAATTCTGCCTCCCGCGTGGATGTAAGACCCGATCAACCCTTCGTCGGCCCTGCGTCCCACCCTCTTTGTCGCTTTCGCCAGCCCCTTCTGCCTCAAGAATTCGATGGCCTTATCCATGTTTCCTTGGGTTTCTTTGAGGGCCCTTTTGCAATCCATGATCCCGGCACCGGTCTTCTGCCGCAGGTCTTTCACCAATGATACATCGATATCCATGGGAACTAACCTATCCTTCCTCTGGTTCTCCTGGTTTTTCCTTTGGCTCGGAAGGGGAATCTGCGATCCCCTCCGCTGGGGGAACCTCCACAGGCACTTCTTCTTCTGCTTCTATCCTTTCCTCTGGTTCTTCCTCCTGGAGAGTCTTCTCGTATATCTGCCTTCCTTCGATTACGGCATCAGCGATTTTGCTCGAGAAAAGGCGTATTGCCCTTATCGCATCGTCATTACCCGGAATAACGTAATCGATTGCATCGGGATCGCAATTGGTATCCACGATCCCAACCGATGGGATTCCCAATTTTCTTGCTTCACTTACTGCGATCCTCTCCTTTTTGAGATCGACGACGAAGATGGCTCCTGGGAGCCTATCCATATTCTTTATCCCTCCCAGGGCCTTTTCCAAGCGCTTCCGTTGCTTCTCCAATTGTAATACCTCTTTTTTAGGGAGAAGGGAGTATATATCGTCATTCTTCATCGCTTCCAATTTGTTCAGTTGATCGATACTCTTCTTGACGGTCCGGAAATTCGTCAGCATTCCTCCCAACCATCGCCGGTTCACATAGAACATATTGCATCGAGTTGCCTCTTCATATATGGAATCCTGGGCCTGTTTTTTCGTCCCCACAAAGAGGATATATTCCCCTTGGGCCGCAAGATCCCGGATAAAATTGTGAGCCTCCCTAAATAACAGAACCGTTCTTTGGAGGTCAATGATATAGATACCATTTCGGGCCCCATAGATATAAGACTTCATCTTGGGATCCCATCTCTTCGTTTCATGCCCAAAGTGAACCCCTGCCTCCAGCATCTCTTTCATTGTAACGTTGGCCATACTTCCCCCCGATTTTCCCGTTATCTCTTCCTATGCCATGATGATCTGTACTTTCAGGAAAGCGCGCCTTGCATCTGGATCTTTTTTGTTTGGCGTCTTATTTCGCCTTTTTACAATAACGTCAGCCTTAACGTGCCCCAAATTGGATTAAATTTAGTAACGATACCCTATTTTGCCCAATAATTCAAGATCATTTCACGCACCAGCTTTGAGGTTACAATGGATGAAACTTCCGATGGGTCATGATTGGGCGAAAGTTCAACGACGTCAAACCCAATTACCCGGGCTTTTCCAAGGATTTTCAGGGCGAATATCATTTCGTTGAAGTCGACTCCTCCTGGTTCAGGATTCCCTGTTCCTGGGAGGATGCTCGGGTCAAGGACATCTAAATCGAGGCTTATGTAGAGGGGGCTGTCACCAATGCTTCTGAGGGCCCTGTGGAGGCCGTCTTCACTGAGTTCATAAAGGCTACCGATAGTATTGGCGTGGTTAAACTCCTCTTTGCTACCGGAGCGGACACCGAACTGAAAGAGGTGCCCCGCTCCGATGATCTCGAGAAGCCTATTCATTACCGTGCTATGGCAAAGGGTATCCCCCAGGTATTCATTCCTTAGGTCGGTGTGGGCATCGAATTGAATCACGGTCAAATCACCAAAACGGTTCCGGAATCCTTTGACGATGGGCAAGGTAATCAGGTGTTCACCACCGAGAAGAACAGGATATTTTCCGTCATCGACGATCTTCCGAATCACCTCACTGATTTTCGTGAAAGCCATTTCTTTATTCCCAAAGGGGATCTCCAAATCTCCAAGATCGCATATTTTTAGATCACGCAGATCTTTGCCGAGATCGGGGCTGTATGTCTCCATCCCCCAAGAGGCCTTACGGACGGCATTTGGTGCGAACCTGGAACCTGGTCGATAAGAAGAGGTGCCATCATAGGGAAGGCCAACGATGCATATTTCGCATTCATCGTACGAGAGGTCCGCGGATAAGAACCGGTTTTGTTGAAAGTCGGTCATGCGATTAATTCTTGGATGAAATTGGGAATGGCAAAGGCAGCTTGATGGACGGCTTCGTTGTAATACCTCATCTTGAGGTTGAGACGCCGCAGGTCCTCACACCTATTATCCAAAATCGGATCATGCTTCTTGGAACAGAATACAAAACTCCATAAGCCACTGGGGTATGATGGGATCGGGGCCAGGTACATCTTCCGAATGGGGAAGAGGGGTTTCAGAGTGGTGTATAGTTCCCTGACGATCTGCTGGTCGAAGAAGGGGGATTCTGATTGCGCAACCATAATTCCATCATCCTTCAAGGCCTTATGGACATCTTGGAAGAACTCTTTCTGGTAGAGGCCCTTAGCCGGTCCGACGGGATCAGTCGAATCGATCAGGATGACATCGAAGATCCCTGTATATGGTTTGACATATTGGATACCGTCTTGGATGACGACTTCCACCCTGGGATTATCCATTTCACAGCTTACGAAGGGGAGGAATTGCTTGCTCTGCTCGATTACCAATGGATCGATCTCCACCAGCTTGGCCCGGGCAACGGTGGAATGTTTCATTACTTCCCGAATGGTTCCGCCGTCTCCACCGCCAATGACAAGAACATGCTCGGGGTGAGGATGGGTGAAAAGAGGCACGTGGGAGATCATTTCATGATACGTGAATTCATCCTTTTCCGTGAGCTGAACCGAACCATCCAGGATGAGGGTTCGGCCGTAGTGGTAGGCATCCAGAACTTCGATCTTCTGGAAGTCACTGCGGCCACTGAATATCCTTTTTTTTATCTTTATGGTAGTGCCGACAGTGTCGTTCACCGTCTCGGTAAACCAAAAATCCATTTTTATTCCCATAGGATAACGGCGGCGAAAGCCGCTCCAATTTTCTTAACCTTATATTCGGCTGAGATGGACTTGATCTCCTTCGTCTCCTGCTGACGTATCTCCATTCCCTCGGAAGCCATATTTTTGGCGATGAGTTCTATCTCCTTCCTGCGCCCACGGGCCGAATATTCCATGATCAATCCCGATTGCTCGTCGTCTTTTGGGAGGGCGATAGCCACAGCAGCGGATATAATTTCCCCCGGTATATCACTACTGATAGAGGCATAGGCTGTAGGTACTATGGTTCCTTGGGGGAATGTGATAGGTTGGATCTCCTTACAATGAGGGGGAATAATACTGCTGATCTTGACGAGGTTCGTATTTCCAATACCGGCGTTGAGTAAAGCTCCATCAAAGGCATTCAAGGGGGTATACCCTTCGGACGTACCGCTAACGAGAAAATAGGTTTTGGGAATTTTGTAAATCACGGCTTATCTCCGGTGAATAATCTCTTTCCTGCGTTCCCACAGGCTTATGCCTTAACCCATTGCCATCCGAGTCAATTGCCCCTCGAAATATCTCCACGGTGGAGGTAGACCCCGCCTTGAGTTTCTCCTTGAGATAATGACAGGCTCTCCAGGGATCCACTTCTTCCCCACAGGTGAAGATGTCCACGGCGGAATAGCCATATTCGGGCCACGTATGGATGGCCAGATGGGATTCTGCGATTACCACCACGCCACTTATTCCGTGGGGGTTGAAGAGGTGGAATACGCTCTGTACGATGGATGCTCCGCTCGTGATCGCTGCTTCTTCCATGATTTTCTTGATTCGGTCCGGATCATTGAGGGTTTCGCAGTCACACTCATAGAGTTCCGTTAAGAGATGACGCCCCAGAGATTTCATCCTTCTACCCTCCCTTCCTTATGAGTTTTGAA
>SMTZ1_10004000_pt1 | contig 15577 bp, 11 predicted proteins | sample DeeMarSWOR136_30_FD_25667 | JGI IMG/M metagenome (IMG submission 25667)
GGTTCGAAGGGAGTCCCGGCAGAAACTTTGACTTCTTCTTGAAATCCCTTCCCATCATGCTGGCCTGCCAGATCTCCGCATTCTACGTCATGGGCGTGTATCGAGGGGTTTGGGAGAGCACCGGAATTCGAGACCTCATCGGGTACGTGAAGGCCATCAGTGCGGGAACTGTGATGCCCATGCTGATCCTTCTTTTTCTCTATCGGTTTTACAGCTTCTCTCGAGCCGTATTCGTGATTTATTGGGGTTTCATGGTGATATTCGTATCTCTTTCCAGGCTTTCCTTTCGAATACTTGATGAGGGAATCAGATTGCGCAACCAAAAGGGTGAGCGGACGCTGATTTACGGGGCCGGCATTGGAGGACAATTTGCTCTTAAAGAGATCGAAAACAATCATGATCTCGGCCTGAAGCTTGTCGGTTTCCTGGACGACAACCCGAGGCTAAAGGGCAGAAAAGTCAAAGGGTATCCGGTCTTTGGAGGAGAGGATCGCTTGGAGGATGTCATCCGGAAAGAGCAGATCAAGAAGATCATTGTCTCTTTCAGAGCGAAGGGAAATGAAAAGACTAAGGATATCAGATCATTATGTTTTAGGATGGGTGCCGAAGTCGATGTCAAACAGATGAGAGTCGAAATCAGTTAGTCTGAGTCTCCGAGTTTTCCGGCAAAGGAGTACGCATCCTTCAAAGGGCTTCTCCTTAATGACGCCTAGCGAAGGCCGTTAAGGGCTTTTTTCGATTCCGAGGCTCACGGCCTGGTCATTTCAAGGAGTTACGGATGGGTGAAGCCCGCCAAAAAATCAAGGCGGGCAAGCCTCCCCCCTCCGCTGTTCCCGGTGCTCACCTAGGGGAATCAACTTGATGGGTCTAACAGCGGCCACAGCAGAGACTTTCCAATGGCTCTCCTGCCCCCACTGGTGAGGACCGGGCCAGGGGGTCCCCCATTCCGTAACGCCCTGAAATGACGAAGGCCTCCCGCCAGTCACTCAAAAACCCTTCACGGCCTTCTTCTGTGATCAACGGCTTTTTCGTGTAAGCAATCGTACTCATTTAGCGGAAGCCCTGCGTTTCTATGGAATGAAAAAGGGGCCGAAGAAGACACCTTCGGCCCCTTTCTTTTATGTCCTTTAGTGATTGACAATATTGGCCCTTCAGCCTATACAATAACCCCCGACTCTAGGCACTTACCATCACTTCAGTGCTGGAAGCTTGGTCCTTCGCCGCCCACGAGGGCGGGAACCTTCGATGGTCCGGGTCAGGGGAGTGAGGCTGTGCCGTGCGGGATGAATTCAAATGGGGACAGAAATCTTGGCCTTTTGGCATAGGAGCGACAACGTCGCATTAGATAAAATCGTGTAACGATTTTATTTCCGGATCTTGAGGAGATGCAATGGAATTCAGCCTGACTATGGAACAAGAAATACTCCGAAACTCCGTGCGCCAGTTCGCCGAGAAAGAAATCAGACCGGTGGCAAAGGAGCTGGATGAAAAAGAGGAATTCTCCTATGACACCATGAGAAAAATGGGTGAACTGGGCCTCTTTGGAATGTTCGTGTCAGAGAAGTACGACGGGCAGGGTATGGATTACGTGTCCTATATCATCGCCACGGAAGAAATAGCGAGGGTGGATCAATCGCATGCAGCAACCATTGCGGCGGGGAACTCCCTGGGCATCGGTCCCGTCTACTACTATGGGAATGAGGAGCAAAAGCTAAAACATCTTCCTCAACTGTGTGCAGGGGAAGCCCTTTGGGGTTTTGGTTTGACCGAACCCAACGCGGGATCAGATTCGGGAAATACCCAGACCACGGCTGTTTTGGATGGAGATGAGTGGGTTATCAACGGGAGCAAAATCTTTATTACCAATGCTTCCACAAAGATCACAACGGGGATCACGGCGCTTTGCCGGACCGGAACCAGGAAGGATGGTCGGCCTGAGCTTTCCTGTGTTCTCATCGAACAGGGCACGCCGGGGTTTGAAGCGCGGGAGATGCACGGAAAAATGATGTGGCGTGCCTCCAATACGAGCGAGCTTTACTTTGAGGATTGTCGCGTTCCGAAAGAAAACATGCTTGGCCCGAGAGGCCATGGTTTCTATGAAATGATGGAGACCTTGGACGGCGGGCGCCTGTCCATCGGCGCTATGGGGCTCGGGGGTGCTCAAGGCTGCTACGACATGGCCCTTAAGTACGCCAGGGAGAGGGTCCAGTTCGGCCAGCCCATCGCCCATTTCCAGGTGAACGCTTTTAAGTTGGCAGACATGGCCCTTGAGATCGAGTGCGCACGCCTTATTCTGTACAAAGCCTGTTGGCTTCGGGACAACGAGAAGCCTTTTACCAAAGAGGCCGCTATGGCCAAGCTCTACTGCTCAGAGGTGATGTACCGATGTGCGAATCATGCGGTCCAACTTCACGGCGGCTATGGTCTCATGAAAGAATACGATGTGGAGCGGTTCTACAGGGATCAGAAGCTTCTGGAGATCGGTGAAGGGACTTCCGAGGTTCAAAGGCTCGTCATATCCAGACTGATCGGGGCCGTATAAATGAAGGCTCGAGGGGCTTGTGCAAGGGAAGGGCATCTGCAAGAACTTACGGAGGCCTTCGCAGATGTGGCAATGAAACGCTTATTGGCAAATTCAGGATATAACCGGCTCATGAAATATGAGCCCAGAGCTGAGCGCCCATGCTAGAGCGGATTCTGGGCAAAAACCTTGCCTTCTATGTGAGGGCCCATCGGACTCTCCTCATCACCTCCCTTCTCCTCACAGCGGTTTCTGCCCTTCTTGTGGTCGTCCCTGCCTATCTCCTGCAGCCCTTTATCGACGAAGGCATGAAATCCGGCTCTGATCCGGCCACCTGGAAGATCCCTTGGGTGGCTTTCAGCTGGGAAGACGGTCTCTCCTGGGAGCGCTCCCAGAAAGTATTGGTGGAGGGTATTTCTCCGAACCGGCTCCTGGTCCTCCTCACCTGTATCGCTTTTTTGTCTGTTCTTCTGAAGTCAATCACCATTTATCTGAGTCAACTTGCGGCGGCCGCTTTCTCCAACAGGGCCATCCGGTCCGTGAGAACAGACCTTTTCGACAAATTCGTTTCCCTTCCCCTCGGCTTCTACCACAAGCAAAGATCAGGCGAGCTTATCTCCCGCTCGACCGCTGATCTCACGGTGATGCAAGATCGTATCGCCAACATCCTGATCGGCTTGGTGGAGCATCCCCTAACCGCTTTGGCCTTCCTGACCTATCTCTTTCTCATGAATTACAAACTCACCCTTCTCATCTTTGTCGCGGTTCCCGTCATCGTGGGGCTGGTCAGGTTGTTTGGGAGGAAAGTCAAGAAGCACGCCACAAGGGTTCAGGATGCCATGTCTTTTGTGACGGCCGCCTATCACGAAACGCTCCTCTGTCTGAAAGTGATCCAAGGGTTTTGCATGAACGAAGGGGAGTCGAGAAAATTCCGGTCCCAGGCTGACAAGCTTTATAAAAACGTGATGCACTGGAACCGTTGGCATTTGGGCCTCGGTCCCATGATGGATTCCACCGTGTTTCTCATTTTGCCGGGGGTCCTCATCATCGGCAAAGTCTATTTCCATCACACCCTAGGGGAACTCATATCGTTGATCTACGCGTTCTCAAGGGTCTATGCCCCCCTCAAAAGTCTGGCGAGGGTGAACAACGAGCTGCGGACCCTCCAGGGGGCCACGGAGCGTGTCTTTGGCATCATGAAAACCATCCCGGATATCCAGGATCGTCCGGGGGCGATTGTTCTGCCGAGGCACCACAAGGCTGTGGAGTTCAAGGAGGTGAGTTTCTGTTACGAACCTGGGGTACCGGTTCTTCAAGATATCTCTTTCCGGGTGAATGCTGGAGAGATGGTTGCTTTCGTGGGATCCACAGGGGCGGGCAAAAGCACCCTGCTCGAACTTGTTTGCCGTTTCTATGACGTTACCGGCGGCAGCGTTACCATTGATGGGGTTGATGTTCGTGAGGTGACCCTGGATTCCCTTCGGAAGCAGGTCAGTACGGTCAGTCAGGAGATTTTGCTCTTTCACGATACGATCGCCAACAATATCAAATACGCGGACCCCGACAAAAGTATGGAAGAGGTCATCGAGGCCGCCAAGGCGGCCCACGCCCACGATTTTGTTATGGCCCAGCCTGCCGGATATGAATCGGTGGTGGGGGATCGTGGAACGCGCCTTTCCGGCGGGCAGCGGCAGCGCATCGCGATCGCCCGGGCCATACTGGCGAATCCGGCCATACTGATTTTAGATGAGGCAGCTTCGGCATTGGATGCTGAAAGTGAACGCTACATCCAGCAGGCGATAGAGAGATTGAGGATGGGCCGCACGATCCTGGTGGCTGCCCATCGTCTGAGCACGATTAGAGAGGCTGATCACATCTATGTCCTTGAAGGGGGTCGGATCCTGGAGTCCGGCACCCGTGAGGATCTCATGGCCCTGAACGGCCGCTTCCGCCAACTGCACGACATTCAGTTCAGAGCGTAGGGGAGATAGATCGTATATGAGGAGATTTGAACAAGCCTGTGCGCGGCAGAATGATCGATGAAGCACCGTTGCGGCATAAGGCGAAAGGCTTAAGGCATAAGGCGAAGGATATCATTGCGACCCCCGTGCAAACGTGGGCCTCACCCATAGCTAGGCTGCCTGATACAGGGGCTGAAAAGGGAAGGCGGGTCGTTTCCCGGGGGCAGGAGGACTTTTCTGAAGTGACTGGTGGGAGGGCGCCGTCTTTTCATGACTTATCCATGGGGGAAACCGCAGCCCCGAGCTTGTCGAGGGGAATGCGGAGGGGGTAGAACTCCCCCGTTGATAAGTCATTTGAAAAGACCAGGCCGGGAGCCTCGGAACGTAAGAAAAGCCCTCCTGTCCCCGGGTAGGTCCTGTTTCATCTGGCAGGGGTTATTTACTCCCGGTCTCGAGCAAAAGACATGGGATATGGTTAGCGTGCGAAGGGAGAGAGAAATCCTACAACAGTAAGCGGCCGATTTCCTCGGAAGAGATGCCACGGACTCTGACAGACTTCAGTCTCGAACGTTGTCCCGAAAGGATTTCCAGATCTTTTTTCGGTATCTTCAGCTTTTTGGCCAGGAGCTCGATGAGCGCCTCGTTGGCCAGGCCTTCCACAGGCGGAGCGGTGACCTTAACCCGATAAGCCTCTCCTTCTTTCCCCAAAATCTGATTTTTGGATGATCTTGGAACAAGCTTGATCTGGATGACGGTTTCAGCAGCCCTTGAATCGGGTGGCGTTTTGGAAGCCATGGCGAGCGTCATCCAAGGCGGGTTGCCATTTGATAGAGGCTCTGCACCAAGAAAGCCTTGAGGAAAATAATGGCCAGGATGATAAGGATTGGCGAGAAATCGAGACCCCCAAAATGAAAGGGAAGCCGCCGTCTGATGGGGTAGAGCACGGGTTCCGTGATATTGTTGAGGAATCGCACGATAGGGTTGTACGGATCGGGATTGACCCAGGAAATAACCGCCCTGGCGATGATGACCCACATATACAAAGTCATTGCAATATCAAGGATTTTGGCAATAGCAACCAAGAAGTTGGATAGGACGAACATGGTGACCTCTTGACGGATTTATTTAAATTTGGATTCCCCGCTGCTTGCGGAGCGGCATAAATTTTAATTAGAAGTTAAGATCCTTTCTAAGGCGAAAGTGCGGTGCTGAAGCCCTTAAAGGCTGAAGCAAAATTTCCAAATACCCTGTAGCTTGCTACAGGGATGGAAATTTTAGCCTTTCGCCATGGGAGCGATAACGTCGCGTTAGATAAAATCGTGTAACGATTTTATTTGAGAAACGAGGATTGTTTTCCTCGTTCAACCCCTCTTTAAGGCGCGGTGAACCTCCATCGCTGAAAGGGTGCCGTGGCATTTGCAGGCTGTGCCGATCATCCACTTCTCCGCGCCCTGAGATGTTATTTTCCTAACCATTTCAAGCAAATTGTCAACCCTGTAACCACCCAATCCCGGCGCCAATTGATGGCTTCTGATGACGTGAACGTTAAAGTCCATGACATGCAGCTCTCCCAGCAATTGGTAAAGGGGCTTGTCCCGCTTCTCGCCGGTGACCGTACAGTAGTCGGCAGGCTCCGGACAGTCATCAGGGCACCGGAAATCAGCGTAGCTCACCAGCAAGGATCCATCCCCTGTGTGCCAGGTATGTGGCAACGATGACCGGGTGTCCTCAGGAACGCTGATTCGCTTGACCGGGAAGTCATCGCTCAGGTAGGTGATCAACCACTCGAAGGCGAGATGCACGGGAACAGCAGGGATGACGATATTTGACGGGCTGAAGAAAGGAAAATTCTCAACCAGGAATCTGATACCATCGCACACAATGGGCTTCACCAGCCTGTCGTTGATACGGGCCAGATGGGATTGGTCTCTATCGACGACATAAACAGGGGAGTCCGATTTGCCGGAGAGCATCCTGACCGCCCTCTGACCGAAATGGCCGGCCCCCACGATGAGAACAGCATTTTCCGGAAGGGGTTGAGCAAAATAGGGATCTGCGTATACCGACATGTCCATGGTACAGTGGTTTGTTCTTCCTCAAGGGGATATGTAAGTCGCAGGCGCATGGCCGAAGGCTAAAAGCGTAAGGTTCAGGAAAATTTTAGTTGGATGATCGCTTTCCCGTGAGCCTTAAGCCTTATGCCTTCCGCCTCACACAAGGGTTCATTGGTCGCGCCAACACTTTTGAATGGTACCAGTTTTTGAGAGAGCCAGGGTGTACAAATTAGAGTGTATGTTAGAGCAGGCCGTAAGCCGGGTTCTGTTTTCCCGAGCGGTCACCCGCCCGGGAACAATGACCATTCATCTAGCCCCGATGTTGCCATCGAGGTCAAGCGACCTACCCGGGAACTCAGGCGGACCACCCTCAAACGTTCCCCTATTTGGTCTTGCTCCGGGTGGGGTTTGCCGAGCTCCCGTCGTCACCGACGGGACTGGTGAGCTCTTACCTCACCTTTTCACCCTTACCCCCGGGGATAAACCCGGGAGCGGTGTCTTTTCTGTGGCACTTTCCTTCCTGTCGCCAGGACTGGGCGTTACCCAGCACCCTGTCCTGTGGAGCCCGGACTTTCCTCCCCCCCGCACTCCGTCTGTGGAATCCTTTGAAAGGATTTTTCAGCTAGCGCAGCCCACAAACGGAGTGCGGGGCAGCGGTCATTTGTCCTGCTCTAACATACGTCTTTATGCTACCACACTTTCCGTTTTCTGAAAATGCTGGTCTTCTCCCCAGTAAATGATGCGATGACAGTAGGGACAGGTCAAGAGAGACTCCCCTCTGATCAACTCGTTGAATTTCTGGGGCGGAATGTTCATGTGACAAGTCTGGCAGACACCCGCAATCACTTGGCTGACCGCCAGCCCGTCCCTCCGCTCTCTGAGCATATCGTATCTTTTCAGGAGATCTTGGTCGAGCGCTTGAATTAGGTCTTTTCTTTTATCATAAAGGCCCGCCAGTTCCTCATCCAGGGTGGCAAGCTCTCTTTCAATGATTTTCTTATCTTTTTCGAATTGGGCTGTTAACTCGGGCTGCTGTTTTCGGTGTTCAGAGGTCTTTTTCTCCATCTCCTCGATCTCTTCCATAGCTTGGATGACCTTGTCCTCCGTGATGAACTTGGTCTTTTTCAAGTCATCGATCTCTTTCAAGACAGCGGTATACTCTTTGTTGGATTTGATGTGGGAAAGCTTGACCATGCTCTTTTCAATTTTGTTTTCCAGGTCTTGGATATCTTGCTCCACCCGGCGTCGCTCCTTCTTGAGGTGCTCCAACTCCTCAAAATCCTGCTGATAACCCGCTTCAGCAGCATCCAGGACATCCTTCAGCTCCTGGATTCGCAATGGCCCCTGTTCTTTTCGGACCCTGATGTGTTCCATCCTGTTATCAAAAGCTTGGAGCTGTATTAGTAGGCTGATTTTGTCTTTCAATGTTTCCCCCTATATGAAATCGCGTAGCGATTTCATTCATAGCGCATGGGATCTTTTTCATTCTCGAATCGATCGATGCGGAGACGCCAGCCGAGTTCCCTGACTCTTTCTCGGAATTGTTCCGCAAATAGCCACAGGGCCGCTTTCTCCGTATGAAAGTGGCCCGCGTCAATCACGGCCAAACCCAGATCTTGCGCGGACAGCGCCTCATGATGGCTCACATCACCTGTAATCAGCAAGTCAGCACCCCTGGCCGCGGCAACCGAAACCAGACTCCCCCCAGAACCCCCGACCAAGGCCACTCGCTTTATAACGCTCTTTTTGTTGCCCACCACCTTCACGGCCTTGATCCCCAGTCTGGCCTTAACAGTTTTTGTCATGGCCGACAGACTGACAGGTCTGGGCAGGAAACCGATTCTGCCGAGCCCCACACCGTTCACGCGGCTTTCCCCGCCTTTCTGCAAAACATCCACATCTCGAAGGCCGAAAAGGCGGGCCAACATATCGTTGATTCCCCCCTGGGCGACGTCAAGATTCGTATGAACGGAGACTACAGAGATTCCCCTTTTATAGGCCTCGAAAATGACGTTGCCGGGATAGGACCCCCTGTCCAGATGAAAGAGGGGGCGAAAGATCAAGGGATGATGGGTGAGCAGCATGTCCGCCCTCTTTTTTGAGGCCTCTTCGAGCGCCTCCAAAGTGGGGTTGACAGAGAAGAAGATGGTTTTGACCTCCCTTGAATAATCGCCAACTTGCAGGCCCGGGTTGTCCCAGTCTTCAGCTGTTGAAACGGGGGCGATTTCCTCCAGAATATCAAGAATGTCTTTTAGTTTGGCTATGCTCATAAGCCACTTCCGAGTGCGGTCCCTGTTTCTTTCCGAAAGAGCATCCCCCAAAAAGGAATCCTCCGGCAAAACGAAAAGGGCGCACCCTTCAGTGGTGCGCCCTTTGGACGGGTTAAGCCCTCCGTTTAACACAAAATCGTATGAGGCACCTTTCTTGAACCATGTCGAAATGAACTCTCGTGGTGGGCCCACCTGGATTCGAACCAGGGACCTACCGGTTATGAGCCGGTGGCTCTACCAGCTGAGCTATAGGCCCCAGTGAGCAATATGCCACTAAAATGCAAACTGATTGGAAATTTGTCAAGACATAACATTCTAGCCTCATGAAACAGCTCGGTGGTAACGTTGGCCATGGGGGTCTCTTTTCAAAAACGGAAAGCCGCTGCCCGGTAACCAGCGTAAGGCTATGGGTGAGGCGGGCGGAGAGCCTCCGGGGAATATCCATGCAGGGTGATGTATGGAATCGAGGGATTAGGTCCTCCGCCCGCCTTTGCTACCCCTTTTTGCATGGCTTTTCCTCGAGGCCCTTCGTTTTTGAAAAGAGACCGCCATGACCAATGCCGGCGAAATTTTCATACAGCCAAACTGTTACGTCAAGGCAAATCAATACTTGGGCCGACCGCTACTGCTCAATGAAGCTCTTCAACTTCTTGCTTCTGCTGGGATGCCTTAACTTCCTCAAAGCCTTGGCTTCTATTTGCCGAATCCTTTCTCTCGTGACATTGAAATCCCGGCCAACTTCTTCAAGAGTATGGTCCGACTTTTCGCCAATGCCAAAGCGCATCCGGAGGACTTTTTCCTCCCTGGGCGTCAGCGTGGTAAGCACCTTTCTCGTCTGTTCTCCCAGATTGTGGTTGATAACCGCATCCCCGGGGGAAACGATTTTCTTGTCTTCGATGAAATCGCCCAAATGGCTGTCTTCTTCCTCCCCTATGGGCGTCTCCAGGGAAATGGGTTCCTTGGCGATTTTTAGTACTTTCCTCACCTTTTCCAAAGGAAACTCCATTTTTTCGGCAATTTCTTCAGGCGTCGGCTCACGACCATGTTCCTGAACCAGATACCGTGATGTCCGTATGAGCTTGTTAATCGTTTCGATCATGTGAACGGGAATACGAATCGTCCTTGCTTGATCGGCAATGGCCCTGGTTATGGCCTGCCGGATCCACCAGGTGGCATAGGTGCTGAACTTATAACCCCTCTGATATTCAAACTTGTCCACCGCTTTCATGAGGCCGATGTTTCCTTCTTGTATGAGATCCAGGAACTGCAGGCCCCTGTTGGTGTATTTCTTCGCGATACTGACAACCAATCTCAAGTTTGCTTCGATCAATTCACTCTTTGCTCTCTTGGAGTGTTCGAGGCTTTCCTCTACCGCCCGCAGCGTCTCCTTCAACTCTCTTTTGCCCATGTTCGTGCGGTCCTTCAGCTCTTTGATCATTTTCTGGGCATTGTCGATTTTGGCTTTCAGCACCATGAGTTCAGGTTTGGTCATCTTCAAGGGCGTCACCGGCTTGTTGTCTTTGGCGGACTTTGGAATCTGGCTGATGCACTTTTTCAAATATGAAATGGGTTTACCGCCAGCTGTCAACATGCATTCTTCGATGTCCTTTTCAGCTTCATCAATCTCGGCCACGAGATCTCTTAGTCTTTCCACCATCCGGTCGAGTTGAGACTTCTCCAGTTTGAATGAGCTGATCAATTCGGCAATCCTTTTATCGTTTTCATCGATTTTGGCGTTGAACTTCTTTTTCTTGGCTGCGGAGCAGCCCTTTTTGGATACGCTCTGCTTCAGCTCACAGCGGTCCTTGTAGAAGGTTTCGATCTCATCCATGAGACGAATGGTCGCCTCTCGTCTTTCCCCAATCTGGGTGTGGCTGTCCTCATCATCCAAGTCGTTGATCACATCCTTCAGTTTGATTTCGTTTCTTTTCAGATAATTTCCCAGTTCAATGATGTATTCGATCCCTACGCAACATCTCAAAAGGGCGTTCAGCGCCTCCCCCTCCCCGGCTTCAATCCTTTTGGCTATTTCCACCTCACCCTCCCTGGTGAGGAGCGAGATGCAGCCCATCTCTTTGAGATACATCTTTACGGGGTCAGAGACCCTGGTCGCGGTTTCAGAAACCTCGGTCCGATAGGTTTCTCTTTCAGGGGGCTTTTCTTGTTTCTTCTTGAGTTTCTTGGATTTCTCGATCTCTGCCTTGGATGCTTCATCAATGACCATGATGTCCAGTTCTTCGAACATCATCATCAGGTCATCGATGTATTCAGAGGAGATGGCGTCATCGGGCAGATCATCATTCAGCTCTTCATAGGTGATATAGCCTTTGTTCTTACCCACTTCTATCAATCGCTTCAAATTCCCCATCTCAGAGTTGTTACCCATTACATTCCCTCCTAGGCATGTCTGTGTAAGAAAGGGTCTAACCCCATCTCTCTTTGATGCGTTTCGGAATCTTACGGAGCCCCTCTATGTCGCCTGCTTCCATGGCCCTTCGTTTTGATTCCGATATCTTGATTCGGTGAACCCTGTCTTCAAAATCCTTTAGGGCTTGGTCCACTTCGTTATCCCGGCAAATCGGGGCATTCAGCATGACCTCCCTGAATCGCTCCTTGGATGCCTCTCTCTCCAGCCTGTCCAGGATCGCTTCCGGGGGAAGCGGGCCTTCATTATGATAGATCTCCGCCACCGTATCAAAAATGTCCATGATGGTCGGGTCTGAGAGGAGCAATCTGAAGTCAGGGCCAATGATCCTCTCGGTGGTTTGGGGATGATGGATCAAAAGATCGAGGAGGTAAAGATCGTCTCGTCTTTTTACTTTCGCAGAAGACAACCTTTCCCTCAGTTTCTCACGCTCCCCGCCCCACGATTGACGGGACTCCCATTTTCTGAGCTCCTCAAAAATAGCGCTCTCATGAATACCCGACCTATCGGACAGGCGTCTCACATAGAGCGAACGCTGCGCGCTGTTCCTCAGTTCCGATAAGACCGGAATAATCTCTTCCAAAACGGTTATCTGACTTTCTATCTGATCACCCGTTTCAGACAATTTTAGATCAAGGTAAAAATCAAACATGGGAACGGCTCGATCTAAGAGATCAGAGAAAGCTTCTAAACCGTTCTTGTTGACATACGTATCCGGATCTTCCTCCTGTGGGAGAACCGTTACGCGTGATGACAAGCCTTCATCCAGGAAAAACGCAAGGCTTTTCATGGCAGCCATCTTTCCTGCTGCATCTGCGTCAAAAACCACCACGGCTTCTCGCGCGTACCCTTTGAGTCTCCGAATGTGTTCCCTCGTGAGGGCAGTCCCCAGCGTGGCGACTGCGCCATGGAATCCGTGCCTTTTCAAGGCCAGGACATCCGTGTAGCCTTCCACGATGACAGCGCGGCCGCTACCCCTTATGGTCTCGTAGGCCAGGTGCAGACCGTAAAGCAACTCGCCCTTTTGGAAAACGGGCGTCTCAGGGGTGTTGAGATATTTGGGGAGTGCGTCGTCTAACACCCTGCCCCCGAATCCGACGACTTGTCCTCTCAGGTTGAAAATAGGAAATATGACCCGGCCTCGGAAGCGGTCATAATACCCACCGCTTTTTTTTGCAATAATCAGGCCAGCTTGAACCGCTTTTTGGGGGTCTACCTTTTTCTTGTTCAGAAACTCGGTGAGCCCACCCCACTCGCTCGGCGCATAGCCCAGCTTGAACGCCTCAATGGTTTTCCGATCAATGGACCTTTTCTCGAGATACGCTCTTGCCGGTTGGCCTTTCTCCGATTTCGTGAGAATCTCATGGAAATAATGAGCCGCTATCTGGTTTATGCGCAAAAGCGACTCTTTCAAAGCCTTCCTACTCTTTTCAGATGGCGTCAGTTCCTTTTCCGGTAGCGGGATATGGTACCTCTCCGCCAAGTCTCGCATAGCCTGAGGAAAGGAGACATTGTGATAGGCCATCCAAAAAGCAAAAAGGTCCCCCCCCTTCTTGCAACCAAAACAGTGAAACATCTGCTTGGCAGGGCTGACCGTGAAAGAAGGATCCTTTTCAGAATGAAAGGGACAGAGGCCCAAAAAATTCTGTCCCGCCCGTTTAAGCTGGACAAATTGGCCTATCAGCTCGACGATATCGACAGTCCTTTTGATCTCTTCTTTGGCAGACTGATGCGCGTCCATACCCGTTATTGAGTCTTCAAGGCCAAAACATCCACGGGCCGTTTCGTAGGTCAAAAAACTGTAAAAAAAAACGAATTCAAGGCAGAAGAGGCTTCACGGTGCAAAACAGTCGTCAAGTCCTTGTTCTTCCATTATACGCCTGAGGATAAGTCACTTGGTCGCCCAAAGGACGGGGAGTAAGATCAGATAAGTTTTTTCGTAGGCTACTAAATTCGGAATGTGTCTGTTCAATCATACAGGCTAGCTCAAAAGTCTCCTCGCTATTTCATTCACTTCTTTCCCCTGAGCCTTGCCCGCCATTTTTGACATAGCAACCTTCATAACCTTGCCCAAGTCTTTGACGCCGGTGGCCGATAATTCAGTGATGATGTCTTTCAGCGTGGCTTCTATCTCAGAGGAACCGAGTTGTTCAGGCAAGTAGGCGTAATAAAGCTTGATTTCCTCCTCCTCCTTGTGCGCCAGGTCTTCGCGGTTCCCTTTTTTGAACTCCCCGGCAGCTTCCTGCCCTTTTCTAATCAAGGAGGAAATAACAACCTGAATTTCCTGGTCATTCAGTTCCTTGCCCTTTTTGATTTGCTCGTTTTTGATGGAGGCCTTCAGCATTCTCAGGCATGAAATGCGGGTCTCATCTTTCGCCTTCAGGGCGTTTTTGAAGTCGTCGGCTAATTTTTGAGCAAGTGACATATTTCCCCAAATTGTAACAAAAGCTAACCTTTCATGATACACAAATTATCAAAAAAGTCAACCCATCACCGTGATTTTTTTATGCTTTGCTTATCCGGATCGCTTCTCCAAGGTCCAATGTCCCTTCGTAGAGGGCTCGCCCTGTGATCATCCCGATCACCCCAAGCTGTTCAAGCTCCAGGAGCTTCAAGACATCCTCAATCCCCGAAATCCCCCCCGAGGCGATGACTGGGACGTGGACATCCTTCACCAAATCCTCAGTGGACGCCACGTTCGGCCCAACGCTCATGCCGTCCCTTTCGATATCCGTGTAAACAATGGCGGCAATACCTTCATCCTCGTATCGTTTTGCCAGCTCTTTCGCCGTGACGCTTGTCTCCTCGGTCCAACCTTCCACGGCCACCTGCCCTCGATTGGCATCGATAGCCAAGATCACCCGGTTCGGGTATTCTTGGCAGGCCGTCCTGAGAAATACCGGGTCCCTCAACGCCGCAGTGCCAAGAATAACCCACCTCACGCCCTGCGCCAAATAGGCCTCTATATGATCCATGTTTCTCATGCCGCCGCCGACCTGCACGGGTGCGGGAATGGCATCCACAATGTCAGAAACAACTTGCCGGTTTACCGGCTTTCCCTGAACTGCGCCGTCCAAATCCACCAAATGAAGCCTCTCCGCACCCATACGAACCCAGGTTAATGCCATGTCCACCGGATTCTCTGAATAGACCGTCTCATCAGTCATCTTTCCCTGTCTGAGCCTGACACACCGGCGGCCTTTGATGTCTATGGCTGGTATAATGATCATATTTTCAACCAGTTTCGCGTCCCAGAAATAACTTGAATAGGTTCTTGCTTGCTTGAGGGGCCGTTGGGAGGTAGTCGTCCAGCCCGCAACCATACCTCCCATGCCTTTAAAACGGCCCCCTGTCCCTAATATCTGTCGCTGGGCAGCCCCGCGCCCGCCACCTGCCCGCTCGTGCCTTAGCTCTTTAGAGCTGAAAACCATTACTCTGAATCCAAGTCATTAGCTCCCGCCGTAGCAGCCGAGCATACCTCGCATGGCAGGCGGGTCGCGAGCCGCTCAGGCGAGGCGGGCGGGCCCAGAAGATAGTCTATCAAACGCCCTATATCTCCTGGGCCTGCACGTTGCCCCTATTGACATGATGGGGGCGTCCAACGGGTCTGTAAGACCACCTCCCAACGGCCCCTGAGGAACCCAATTTGGCCATTCCCTTTTTGGGAATTATGACGGGAATTTCTGGGACGTGATACCAGTTCGCATCATTCAAAGAAAGCGGTACCACGGCCGGCACCCTGCGATGTTTTTTTCTACAAAACTCCCTTGGTGGACGGGACTGAGCCTTCCAGCCTTTTTTCATAGGCGACTGCCTGATCCAGTGCGCGGGCAAAGGCCTTAAAAATCGCCTCTGCAATGTGGTGGGCGTCGTCTCCCGAAAAGAGGTCCACATGGAGCGTGATTCCCGAATGGTTCACAAGGGCACGAAAAAATTCTTTCAAAAGATGGACGTCAAAACGGCCCGTCTTGCTTTCCTTTAGAACGACGCGGTATGCGAGAAACGGGCGGTTGGATACATCGACGACGACCCGCGCCAAAGCCTCGTCCATGGGAACGGCCGCCTGACCGTATCGTTTCAAGCCCTTCCTCTCACCCAGCGCTTCCTGAATCGCATTTCCCAGACAGATCCCCAGATCTTCAATCGTATGGTGGTCATCAATTTCCGTGTCCCCGCGGGCTGTAACGGAGAGGTCCATGAACCCGTGAGCAGCCATCAGCCCCAACATGTGATCTATAAAGGGTATGCCGCTATCAATTTCCGATATCCCCTTTCCGTCAAGGTTGAGTTCCAAACGGATATCCGTCTCTTTGGTCTTTCTTGTTATGGTTGCCTTTCTTTCCATG